>Ga0075163_10000194_pt1 | contig 72768 bp, 74 predicted proteins | sample JI1023141ADNA_FD_71478 | JGI IMG/M metagenome (GOLD analysis project Ga0075163, IMG submission 71478) | Wastewater effluent complex algal communities from Wisconsin, to seasonally profile nutrient transformation and Carbon sequestration -... | ecosystem: Engineered > WWTP > Effluent > Algae... | reverse complement strand
AAGAAAATGCGCCCCTTCTCTGGATAGATGAGAAGGGGCGCCAGAATGGCCGGCCGGAACGTGGGGCGTCCTGGCGTGCCGGCCACCTCGCCTTACTGGGGCGAGGCTTAAACCTGTCAGCGCTTGCTGAGATTCCACTCGTAGCTCACCGAATGAGCGCACACCGCCTGCGCGACACCATCCAGCTTTGCCGGCGTGAACTTCGCAGACCGCACCCATTTCAGCGCGGCCTCGTCCAGCGCGTCATGTCCGCTGCTGGCTGCAAGGATCGCGGACGTTACCCGCCCGCGCGCATCAAGGCAGACCTCCAGCGTGCTCACGCCTTGCTCGTTCCGCCTGATGGAAACGGGGGGATAGGGCGGGGCGGCAGCGGGGATGATCTTCGCCGCTGTGCGAATGCCCGGCGGACGTGGCGGCGTCGGCGGACCTGAATTGCCGCCAGCCAACGGCCCCGGACCGGGGGCTGCATCGGGCGATGGATCGATCACGACGCGCGTGGGCGTCTCTTCCGCCTCGAAAACCTGCGTCGGGACCAATGGTTTGACGGCATCCACCGTCGCATCGTTCGCGTCGTCGAACAGGGGCCGTTCCGGCGGCGGCGTCACCACCGGGTCCGGCATCACCGTGAACATCAGCGGCTCGTCCTTCACCATCAGGGCATGGCCGCCCATCCCCAACACGACAGCCAAGCCAAGCGCAGCCGTAACGGTCAGCGCCGTCGCGCCTCCGGCCATGCGGGTTGAAGCAAGCGCGCGTTCTCTCATGGCTCCATACATGGAGACCTCCCTGAACTTGGTTGGCGTGGGGGTGGGCTTGGGTTGGTTAGTCGGGTGCTAGCTCATGGCGGCGAACCGCCCGGCCTGGATCCTGCCGTCGTGAATTCCACAGTGATGCGCTGGTTACAGGCGGCGACGGCAACGCCATCGCGCTTGGCCGGCTCGAACCGTGCCTTGTTCAATGCTGCCAGCGAAGCCGCATCAATCCGCTTGTCGCCAGAGCCGCTCACCAGGGCGACGCTCTCGACCCCGCCCGCCGCAGACAGGCAGAGCTCGGCCACAACCTCAGACTCGCCGCGCCAGTGATGCGGCATCGCCGGCGCTTCGAACGAAGACGGCACCAGCGTGGCGCGCGTCATGGCGCCATCCACTTCGTTCTGCGGGATCGGCCTGAACGGCACCAGCACATCGACGCCCTCGCGGATCACCGTGCGCTCGGGCTGCGCCGCCCACGCCGCAAATCCAGCCCCGCCCGCCAGCGAGACGACCAGCACAGCCGCCACCGCCCGGCGCCGCGAAGAAACCGGCCGCCGCGCCAGAAGATCGATCCGCTCGGCCAGCGGGTGCTGCGCCTCGGCGGGCCAGTGGCAGCCCACCGGCAGCGCCTGCGCTGAAAGATGCGTCTTCAGCAGCGTCTCGGCATAGGCCCGGCGCACACGCGGCCGGCGCTCCACCACTTCGGCGTCGCACGACAATTCCTGGTCGATGCGCATCGCCTTCGCGCCCATATGCACCAGCGGGTTGAACCAGAACAGGCAGCGCATCATCGCGACAATGGCGTTGATCCGCGCATCGCTCCGCTCAAGGTGAACCTGTTCATGCGTGATGATCAGCTTGCGCTCGTCATGGTTGAAGCGATGGGAAAAATCGTCCGGCGTCACGATGCGCGGATTGCGAAAGCCCACGATTGCCGGCCCCGCCAGCCCGATATCAGCCTCGCGCATGAAGGCCCGCTGCCTGCGCACGAACAACGCGGCGAGGGCAATCGCTCCACCCACCCACACCACCGACAGCAGCGAAGGCAGCCAGGCGAAACCCGCGCCATCATCACTCACGGCCACCGCCGCCGGCATCTCGCCAAACAGGAAATCCGTCTCCAGCGCGAACAGCGTGCGCTCGGGCAGCAGCGTCGCCGCCATGGCTACCGGCACGATGGCCCACAACGCATAGGCCGCATGCGGCCCGAAATGCCGCGCCATGCCGCGCCGCACGAGAAGGACAAACAGGATGGCGCCGCCAGCAGCGAGGTTGATCTCGACAAGCCCGGGCAGGAGCCAGCTCATTTGCCATCCTCCTCGATCTTGGAAATCAGCGCCTTCAGCTGGCGCAGATCCTTCGCCGACAGCTGCCGGTGCTCGGCAAAGTGCGCGACCAGCGGGGCGACCTCGCCCTTGAACAGCCGGTTAAGCAGGCCCTGGCTCTCGCTCTGCACCCAGTCGGCCCGCGCGATCAGCGGCCGATAGAAATAGCCGCCATCTTCCTTGGCCCCGGCAATCGCGCCCTTCTTCAAAAGGCGCGTCACCAGCGTCTTCACGGTCGCAGGCGCCCAGCCATTCTCGGGCCCCACAGTGGAGATGATCTGCTCGGCCGTCAGCGGCGTCTTGCGCCACAGGGCCTCCATGATGCGGCTTTCGGCTTCCGAGATCGATTGCATGGTACACCTGTAATCTCACCAAAAAGTACGCCTGTAATCTGGCAAGTCAATGGCAGGAATTGTGGCAGATGTAGAATTGTTGCGCTGCGGCGCGCGGCCCCAAGCCCAACGGACAGTCCCGTGATTGTCATCGCATCGCGCGGCCCATAAGCAGGGGCCGTCTGTTGAATGGGGCGCAAGTGAAACTGGACACTCTCGAACGTTTTCTCGCCGGCCTCGCCGTGCTGATGTCGGCCGCCGCCCTCGGCGCAGCCTACCTGTTCGAATTCCAGAGTTACTATTCCGCCTTCGACCGGCTGCAGCGCTCCATCGGCTTTGTGCTCGGCCCCTGGGTCGTCGCCGCCGCCGTCACCGGCCTGATCTGGCTCGGCGGCAACCTGCTGAAATTCCGCGTGCCGGTGCTCGAAGTCTTCTTCACCCTCATCTGCGGCGCCAGCGCCGTCTCGATCCTCGAAGCGCTGCGCTAGCTTTCAGCGGCGCCCGCCTGCGTGGCAACGCAGACGCTCTCCACTTGCTTCCGGCAGGCGCGACGCCATTTCCGCTTGCGCCGCGCGCCGTCTTCGCCATGAAGGGCGCTCCGCAAGACACGAGTGACGTGACACAGATGGCCACCCGCAGACGCTACAAGCCCGGCGATTTCGAGTTCGCGGTGAAGCGCGCCAGCGCGGGCCTCGGCCTGTTCGCCGTCTCGCCCATCCCGAAGGGCGCCTGCGTGATCGAATACACGGGCACGCCGATGACGAATGCCGAGCGCGAGGCCAGCAACTCCCGCTACCTGTTCGAGATCAACTCCCGCAGGACCATCGATGGCAGCCCCCGCTCGAACACGGCGCGCTACATCAACCATTCCTGCAAGCCCAATTGCGAGATCGAGATCTACAAGGGCCGCGTCTGGATCTTCGCCCTGCGCAACATCGCCCCCGGCGAAGAGCTCGGGTACGAATACGGCGAGGAATACGTAAACGCCTACCTCTCCGGCAAATGTCTCTGCGCGGCGTGCGCCCCCAAGGCGCAGAAGAACAAAGCGGCTTAGGCGCCAATCGTCCCAGCCGCCCTCGTGGTTCGACGGACGCAACGCCATGCGAGCATGGCGCTGCTGCTCACCATGAGGGCTCCCGCTGGCTGCAGTTGAGGTCCCTCATGGTGAGCAGTGGCGATGTGCGTCGCACATCGTCACGCCCGTCGAACCACGAGGCGCCGGGCTCACAGTCCTCTAATTGTTGAAAACCTAAATCCCGCCGCCCGAGATCGAGAACTTCCGGCGCGTGCCCAGAAGCTTCTGCGCCTCGCCGATCGCCTGGGCTGCTGACTCCGCGAGCTTGAGCCGCGGCTCGGACCGCAGCGCCTCGAGCGCCTCGGTCAGGTGCGCAATGCCCTCGCGCAGCATCACAGGATCAAACCGCTTCTCGGCTTTCAGACGCAGCGCGCGCCCAAGCGTGATGTTGGCCGCGATCCACCGATCCGGCGCCGCCGAACGGTTGATCTCGCCCAGCGTCGAGCGCGCAATCTCAACCGACTTGTCGATCCACGCATCGTCCCCCGCAAACGCCAGCTGCAGCGCGCCGGCGGATGAGTCGTCCACCATCTCGGCCAGCAGGGCAGGGTCCGCCTTCGGCTTCTGGCTCAGGATCGACAGCACCGATTCAACAACCGGCTGCAGACGCTCCGCACGGAAATCCTGCGGCCTGCCCAGCGCGGGGCGGAACTGCTTGGCCGCGGCATAAGCCATCGCGCGCGCCAGCGCCTCGTTCCACGTGCTCTTCTCTTTCGGCATCGCCAGCGTCACCGCCGCGCGCGGCGGCTCGAACGTGTTGGTCGGCCGGGCGAGAATGCGCGCACAGCCCTTGGTCCCGCGCGGCGCCTCGGCCCACAGGATCACGTCCGCCTCGGTCCGCGTCAGAAGCTGCTGGGCGCGCGCGTCGCCCTCCAGGCTGCCGGGATAGGAGATGACCGCGAACGGCCCGCCGAACATGTATTCCTTGAGGTGGGTGTCGACCGACTTGTGCAGGAAGCCGGCGATCGTGCTCCGTCGTCCGCCGCCTCCGCGCACCACAACGATGCGAGCGCCGATCTCGTTCTGCTTCTTGATGCCCTTGGCGACCGCGCCGCGCCGCATGGCGAACAACAGGCGCACCAGCCCGGCCAGCGCCAGCACCGCAATGGCCAGTCCCGCGCCCACCGCCAGCATCAGTCCGATGCCCGCAAGCGAGGGTGAACCCGCAAGCGCGGCTTCCACCGACGCCCACGTATCCGCCAGCGTTTTCACAATGCCCGAAAGGAATTCCATCGACTGGTCCTGCCGCAGTTCGCTCGCGGCCCTGAGAAAGCGTTCTAAGGGGGCTGCAAATTCCGCGCAACGGTCGGTGGCGCCCCAAGGCAGGTCCGGGGCCATTCTGACCATAAGGTCATGTGCCGCCTGGGCACACCGGCCCCCGCTCGCCCCGAAATCCGGCAGAAAACTGGCCAGATAGCTGAACTGCCGCCCCGGCTGGCGACCCCGGCAGGATTTGAACCTGCGACCTCCGGTTTAGGAAACCGATGCTCTATCCAGCTGAGCTACGGGGTCTCGGGCCGCCTTATGCCCGCTTGCGCCGCCCCCCGCCAGCCCGGCCCATGCGATTGCGATTCGGGTCCGCCGCCCTAAAGTCGGGTCATGGGGCGGGTTGGGAATCCGGAGATCACCCGACGCATCGCGCTTGCCGGCATGGCGGCGCTTGCGGCCGGCTGTTCAGGCGAACCCGACCTGTCCGAGGGCGAGACGGGCCGCATCGCCCGCATCATGGATGGCGACGCCCTCGCGCTCGACACGGGCCTGCGCGTCCGCCTCGCCGAGATCGAAGCGCCCGCCCCCGGCTACAACGACCGCCCGGACGAACCCTTCGCCATCGAAGCCCGCGATGCGCTCGAACGCGCCGCCCTCGGGCGAGACGCCCGCCTCTGGTATGGCGGCCTCAGCCGCGACGGCTACGAGCGCGCCATCGCCCACGTCATCGCCCGCGACGAAGTCGGCGGCGATGTCTGGCTCAACGGCTTCGTCGCCCGCCAGGGCCTCGGCCGCGTGCGCAGCTACCCGGACAACTCCACCCGCGCCCGTAAGCTCCTCGCCATGGAAGCCGAAGCCCGCACAGCCAAACGCGGCCTCTGGTCCGAACCCCACTGGCGCATCCGCACTCTCGACGACCTCGCAGCCGCCCCCAACTTCACCATCATCGAAGGCGAGATCACATCCCTGGGCGACATAGCAGGAGACGCCGAAGCTCACCTGACACCACAAGGCATCCGCCTCGACATCGGCGAACGCCTCGGCAAACCAGACGTGCAACTCGCGACGGGTACACGCCTCCGCATCAGAGGTCGCATCGACACGCGGCCGGTCGCAAAGGGCGGCGTCCCGCTGATCCGCATCACCCACTGGCCGCAGGTAGAGGTGGTGTGATCACCCCGCCGGAATAAGCCCGGCCTCTTCCGGGTCGCCCACAATCCGCATCAGCGCCGACTTCAGCTTGTTCAGCGCCTGATGCTCGATCTGCCGCACGCGCTCCTTCGAGACGCCCAGCTTCTGGCCCAGCGACTCCAGCGTCACGCCATCCTCGACCAGCCGTCGCTCGCGGATGATCATCATCTCGCGCTCGGTCAGGTCGGCCAGCGCCTCGGCCAACCACGCGCTGCGTGTTGCGCGGTCGCGCGTCAGCATCGTCTCGTCCTCGGGCAGGGCGGTCTCGTCGGCCAGCAGGTCCTGCCATTCGGCTTCGCCGTCCTCGCCGATCGGCGCATTCAGCGAACGGTCAGAGGCTGAAAGCCGCGCCGCCATGCGGTCCACGTCTTTCTCGTCGACGCGCAGCTGCGTCGCCACATAGGTCCGGCTCTCCGGCGACAAGCCGCCCTCGCTCGGATCGCGCAACAGGACGCGCAGCCGGCGCAGGTTGAAGAACAGCGACTTCTGCGCCGTCGTCGTCCCCGTGCGCACGATCGACCAGTTGCGCAGGATGAAGTCCTGCACGCACGAGCGGATCCACCAAGTGGCGTAGGTTGAAAAACGGAGTTCTCTCTCGGGCTCGAAACGCGCCGCCGCCAGCATCAGGCCGACATTGCCTTCCTGCACCAGGTCCGACATCGGCAGCCCGTAATGGCGAAAGCGCGAAGCCACCGCCACGACAAGGCGCATGTAGGCGGTACACAGCTCGTGCAGCGCGTCCTCGTCATGATCGTCGCGCCAGCGCCGCGCGAGGTTCAACTCGTGCTCGCGCTCCAGCATGGGAGCCGCCATCGCCAGTTTGACGAACTTGCGGTCCGCGCCTGAGGCCTGATTGTCGGTGGATGCCATTGCGGACTCCGGCTGAGATTGTCCGATGGGTGCCGGCCGGGGCCGACGCTCAAGCGAACAAACCCGGCAGCCCGGGAGAGGTTCCCCACGGCGTGTCCGAAAATTTGCTGGAACAGGAAATAGAGCGCTTTGCCCCGCGGGAAAGGGCCTCCGGGAAACGGCCGGCTTCCCACTCCAAAAAGCAAACGGGGCGTCCCGACAAGGGACGCCCCGCAAACTAATCTACCGCTTCGTCAGCCGGGTCGGCCTGCCTTCAGGCAGCCCGCTTGGCCAGCGACTTGGAGAGCTTCTCGACCGCGTCGGCATGCTTGATGTTTTCCACGGCCGCGAGTTCGCGGGCCATCCGGTCCAGCGCCGATTCATACAGCTGGCGCTCGGAATAGGACTGGTCCGGCTGGTCGCCGGCGCGGTGCAGGTCGCGCACGACTTCCGCGATCTGGATCAGGTTGCCCGAATTGATCTTCGCTTCGTATTCCTGGGCGCGGCGCGACCACATCGTGCGCTTGATGCGCGCACGGCCGCCCAGCGTCTTCAGCGCATCGCCGACGATCCGGGTGGAGGCGAGGGCGCGCATGCCTGAGGACGCGGCCTTGGCGACCGGAACGCGAAGGATCAGCTTGTCCTGCTCGAAGGCGACGACGAAAACTTCCAGCTTCATGCCGGCGACCTGCTGTGTCTCCACACCTGTCACACGGCCGACACCGTGCGCGGGGTAGACAACATGCTGTCCAACATTGAAAAGGCCTTCGACGAGTTTGGCCGGCTGCTTCTTCGTCGTCATGCTCTGATCACCTCATAATACTCGCAACAAGTGTCGCTGCCTCACCCCGCTCACCTGATGATGTGCGGCTGAAGAGTTCTGACCTGATGCGTTGTGCTATCGCCCGTCGGCGTGTTTGGTACTTAGCACAATTGTAAGGAATTTCAAGCCGTTGCTGCAGCGCTCAACGCGCGAAGAGCCCTGATTCCATTGGGGCTAGCGGCATTACGCCTCAGATTTGGGCGTTAACGAATCAAGTTCCCGAGCCCGGCTTGGTCGAGAACAGCGATTCCAGCTTGTTCTTTACCTTAGCGTAATCGTCAGCGTCCGCCGGAGGCGTCCCCTTGAGGGTAATGTTCGGCCAGACTTTCGCGTATTCGGTGTTCAGCTTCAGCCACTTGCCGTCCTTGTCGTCCTCCGTGTCCGGCACAATGGCCTCCACGGGGCATTCAGGCTGGCAAACGCCACAGTCGATGCATTCCTCCGGGTGGATCACCAGGAAGTTCTCGCCTTCGTAGAAGCAGTCCACCGGACACACCTCCACGCAGTCCATGTATTTGCACCGGATGCAGGCGTCGGTGACGATGTAGGTCATGGGCTGGAATACTCGTTTTACCGGCGGCGACATGCGGCCAGCACGCGGCCTTGTCAATTCGCAGCCCTGTTGAGGCCAGCTCAAGTATCAGCTGCTGGTCAACGACTGGTAACACGCTGCCGCCTCCGCAGGCGGTCCCCGGCGCTCGGGCAGCGCCAGTATCTTCACCACCCGCGCCCCGGACGGGGCCACGAACGATAGGATGTCCCCCGGCTCCACGGGCGTCGCCGGCTTGTCGATCCGCCGCACCAGCCCATCCCGCTCGATCCGGGCCCCCTTGCCCTCGATGGCCTCGGTCGCCCCCGTCCGCGCCTTGAAGAACCGCGTCCGCCACAGGAACACGTCGATCCGCATCCGCTCGTCGGTCATGAGGCAGCCTTCGGGGCAGATACCCCGCTCGTCTCTACCGGCCGCTTGCCGCGTCGCCTGCGTCGCCGCTGCTGCCGCACGGGCGCCTCCACCCGCTGCGGTTGCATGATGATCAGGTCAGCCAGCACCGCGAACGGCCCGCTCGGCGGCGGCTGTGGCCGCGCAGGCGGCAGGGGCTTGCTCCGATGCCGGCCGTCCTGCGGCTTGCCCTGAGACTCACCACGCGGCTGGCCCTGGCGATTGCCGCGGCGCTTGTCAGGCGCCGGCCGTCCATCATCCCGTTTCGCAATCTCGACCGCGCCAGCCCCGGGCACAGCCTCTGCGCCAACCGCCGGCTCCACCTTCCGGGGCTCATGCTTCCGCTGCGATGGAAACCGCCACAGCTTCACCGCGCCGGTCTCCTTGTCCTTCTCCGCTGGCTTCAGGCCCAGCGCGCGCAGCATCGAGGGAAACTCCGCCAGCGGGCATCCCACCTGCGCGGCCAGCTCCGGCGGCGCCACAAACGCCGATGTCTCCGAACCGCGCCGCGCCTGCGACAGCGCCCCGGCCAGCCGCTCGGCCAGATCCGCCCGCACCGCGCGCGATCCTAGCCGTAGGTAACCCGCCGTCTGCAGCATCGCGTCAGACCACACCGAGTCTTTCAGCTGGAACGAAGACTGCGTCGGCGCATCCGGCGCCGCCTGTCCCGAATGTACCGCCCGCAGCGCCAGCATCATCCGCGCCGCCACCGGCTTCAGCAGACCGGGCAACCACGCGGCCACCCGCCCGGCCTTCACGCCAACAGCGTTCAGCGCCGCCCGCTCCTCAGGCCCCAGCTGAAACGCCGGCCCCTGATTGCGCCGATCGAACGCCGCGCCGGTCTCCAGCAGCTGATACGCGGCCCCGCGCGCCGCCCCGCGCAGGTCCTTGCCGTCCAGCACCTCGCGCAGATTGTGCAACGCCGGCAGCTGCGCCTTCACATGATCGGCAAACCACAAAGTCAGCCGTGCAAGCGCGGCTTCGCGATCCCCCGTCGCCGCATCCCGCGCGCCCAGCAGCTCGACACGCGGTGAATGCCAGTCCGTCCCGGCCACCAGCTTCGCCACCGCGCCACACGAATGCACTATGGTCCCCGCTGCCGCATCAAAGCTCAGTTCCGCATCGGCCGCGCCCGCAATCGCCGCCAGCCGCCGCTCCATGATCGGCCGCAACGCCTTCAGCGCCGCCCCGCGCAACGCGCGCCCCGCCAGCGACTCGTCCGCCGCGATCCCGTGGAACACCAGCCCGTCCAGCCGGCCCACCAGGTGGCCGCCAATCGCCACCTCGCCCATCGGCCCGATCTCGGCCGGCGCATCTTCCTCGGCGTTCAGCGACTTCAGCAGCGCCGACGTCCGCCGGTCGACAAACCGGTTCATCAGCGCCTGGTGCAGCGCATCCGAAAGCCGATCCTCGATCTCGCGCGTGCGCCCCACCCACGTCGCTGCATTCTCCAGCCAGTCGGCGCGGTTGGCCGCATACGTCCACGTCCGTATCGCCGCCAGCCGCTGCTGCAGCATGTCGACATCGCCCTCGGCCCGGTCCAGCGGCTCGATCTGCCCATAGAGCCACTCGTCCTTGATGCGCGCGCCCGGCTCGATCAGCTTCTCGACGAACGTCTGCACCAGCTTCAGGTGCGCATCCGGTCCATGCTTGCGGAAGTCGGGCAGGGTGCAGATGTCCCACAGCCGCCGCACATGCGCCGGCGTGCGCGCCGCGCCGCGCACATCGCTGTCCTGCACCACGGACGCGAGCGTCATCTCGTCCAGCGCCTCGGGCGCCCGCCGCAGGATCACATCGGGCGATGGCCGCCGCAACGAGGCCAGCAGCCCGTCAATACTGCCATGATCAAGATCGGAATTGCGCCAGTTCAGATACTCGACCGGCTCGAAATGGTGGTTGACGATGCGCTCCACCGTCTCTTCCTCGAACGGCGCGCAATCCGCCGTCTCACCAAAAGTCCCGTCATCCCGAAACCGCCCCGCGCGTCCCGCAATCTGCGCCAGCTCGTCCGCGCGCAGGAACCGCCGCTGCCGCCCATCGAACTTGCGGCGGCTCGCAAACGCGATGTGTCCCACATCGAGGTTGAGCCCCATTCCGATCGCATCCGTCGCAACGATGTAGTCCACCTCGCCCGACTGATAGAGCTCCACCTGCGCATTGCGCGTGCGCGGAGACAGCGCCCCCATGATCACCGCACATCCGCCGCGCTGGCGCTTCAGCAGCTCGGCGATGGCGTAGACCTCCTCCGAGGAGAACGCGACGATGGCCGACCGCTTGGGCAGCTTCGTGATCTTGATCGGCCCCGCATAGCTCAACTGCGAGAACCGCTCCCGCCGCTCCGAGTCGATATGCAGGTCCAGCCGCTCCAGCGCCGGCCGCATCGTGTCCGCGCCCAGCAGCATCGTCTCATGCCGCCCGCGCGCCCGCAGTATGCGATCGGTGAACACGTGCCCACGGTCCGGGTCCTGCGCCAGCTGGATCTCGTCGATGGCGACGAAGTCCGCCCCCTCTCCAACCGGCATCGCCTCGACCGTGCACGCCAGATACCGCGCGCTCTCGGGCCAGATGCGTTCTTCCCCGGTGATCAGCGCGCACGCCCGCGCGCCTTTCTGTTTCACCATCCGGTCATAGATCTCGCGCGCCAGCAGGCGCAGCGGCAATCCGATCATCCCCGTCCCATGCGCCAGCATGCGCTCGACGGCGAGGTGCGTCTTGCCGGTGTTCGTCGGACCAAGAATGGCCCGGATACGGGTGTTGTCGCCGGCGGCCAGTGGCTGCCCTCCCGATGTGATGCGGATCAGGCGATCAGGCTGAGGCGCAACTGCGCCCGCACATGAAAGGCGAGGGGATTGATCGGGCGCCAGCGCATATCCGTCTTCCCAGTAGGCTCAAAGCCTGTGCGGACTCGGGTTCGGTCCAGACTCAAGGTTGGGGTGCGAGACGCGCGTGGTCAACCATGCAGGCTGTGGATTGCGCGAGGCTACCCCGCCCGCCCATACCGCAGCTTGGTCGCCTGGAACGTATATTTCCCGCTCCGCTTGCTGCGCAGCTCCACCTTCAGCGGCGGCGTCAGCGCGCCTCCGTCCAGTTCCGCCAGGATGAAGTGCGCCCACGCGATATCCGCGCGATCGTCGGCCTTCTGCTGCGCCGACTTCGCGTCGAACCCGGCGATCTCGATATACTCCGCCTCGCATTTCAGCGCCGGACCCTTGTAGACATCCGAGTCCCACGTCATCCGCGCCGCATACTTCAGCCGGATGTCATAGCGCTGCTTGCCATCGAACACGCGCAACGGCCCGCCGCACGGATTGGCGGGCGTAGCCTTGATGCGCATCGTCATGCCGAGAATCGCCGTCAGCGGATCAACCGCCTCCAGCTTCTGCGCCGTCGATGGCGCCGGGTATCCCCAGTTGCCGAATTTCGGGCTCACCGAAACCAGAACCTCGCGCCCGGTATAGTCCACGATCACCCGGCGCTGCTTCTCGCCATCCCGGACAGTGCTGTCGAAGTGCGACGGGAACAGCCCGAACGCCGTCAGCGCCCCGGTCGACGTCATCGTGGTCGATGAATCGACGAACCAGTCGACAAACCCCTCCGCCCGGCTGCTCATCGTGATGCGATAGCTGTTGGGCGACATGTCCACCCGCAGGGACGCAGACGCCGTCTTGTGCGTGCCCAGCCAGGGCACCGGCGTAATCGCCTCATATTCGGCGTCCAGCCGCATGGTCGTCCCGCCGCCGGCGATCTGCGACAGGCCGTTCTGTCCCAGCAGGGGAAGGAAAAGCAGTCCCCCGGCTGAGATGAGGGCGGTGAACAAGGCCATGAATTCACTCCGCAGCCCGCATCCTGCCGGCCGCACCCCATCCCTAAATCCCCCGAATCTGGCGATTTCTCGACCGCCGGGGTAGCCCTCCCCGTGGCCTGCCGTCGCAAGCCCGAACTTGACAGTCCCCCACGGCCTGACTAATGACCCCGCTTCGCTTTCAGCGCCGGGCCGGAAATCCCCGTTTTCTGGGGTTTTTGAACCGCGCAGACCTATCAGGAAGGGTGGGCCATGTCCCGCATTTGTGAACTCACCGGCAAGAAGCCGATGGTTGGCCACACGGTCAGCCACTCGAACATCAAGACCAAGCGGCGTTATCTGCCGAACCTGGTGAACGTCACCGTTCACTCGGACGCACTCGGCCAGTCCTACTCGGCCCGCGTCTCGGCCGCGGCTCTCCGCACGGTCGACAAGCGCGGCGGCCTCGACGCCTACCTCGCCAAGGCGAAGGACGAAGAGCTCTCGCCCAAGATGCTCAAGATCAAGAAAACCATCGCCAAGAAAGCCGCCGAAACGGCTGCCTGAGGCAACTCTCTGATCTGACGGAATTCAAAACCCCTCGCTGCAAGGCGAGGGGTTTTTCGTTTCCGGGTCTCTTTCCTCCCTCGATCGCCGCGCGATCGGGGGAGGTGGCGCGCTGCGCAGCAGCGTGACGGAGGTGGTCTCACCAACGCGCACAGTCGCCTCCAAGCCTCGTCCTTCGACAGGCTCAGGATGAGGCTTGGTGAGCGTTGGCCAATAGGCCTCATGGTGAGCCTGTCGAACCACGAGGCCGTGCTTCGTGATGCCGATTTGCAGGAAGCAGCCGTTTCAAACCCGTCGAAAACTCAAAAAACTTCCCGCGCACTTTCAACGCCCTCCGTCCGCGATTTGTAGGACGGAGCATTCCTCAATCAGCCGCCCCCCGAGTGAGCGCATGATCCTCCCCATGACCTGGCTCTGGATCATGCTGCGCTATCTCTTCCCCCGCGATCCTCTTCGCCAGGGCGCCGAAGCCGTACGCCACCGCGTCGTCCAGCTCGTGGATATGGCGAACGACGACAACTGGCTCCAGGAGCTCCTGACCGACCCCGCCATCCGTCTCCAGATCGAACTCATCATCCTCGACGCCGAAGACACCCTCCGCCTCTGGATCGCCATGCGCGGCTGCCAGATCGCAGGCATCCGCCTGGGCGTCGCGCACGAACGCGCGATCCCAAACCTCACACGCGCCAAAGACCTCCCCGAACTCCTCGCCCGCATCTACGAACTGCTGGAAGCCTGCGAGAAGATGGAGCAACGCGCGCAGGCGCACGCTGGCAGACTCAAACGCCTGCGCGACGCCAATCCCCTCGCGGCCCATGGCTCGCCAGATACCTGGAATGGCGCATGGCTCCGCCATGCTGCTCACCATGAGGCGGTGGGCGTTGCTGGATTCTTGAATCCCCAATCAGGCCTCATGGTGAGCAGCAAGGCTATGCGCAGCATGGCGTTGCGCCCGTCGAACCACGAGGCCGTGCTCACACCCGGACCCCCACACTCGATTGCAGGAGCGAACCCGTAAGCAACTCGCAGGTCCCACCTGCGAGAACGCGAACCCGTGCGCAAATCTCAAGATCGCTTGCGCCCACCCCAGCCCTCGCTAACGTGCCACTCAATTCCGGAGGGGCTCTCATGCGACCTAAGCTGACTCAGATATCAGCTCTTGCTCTAGCCATCATGGCCCTGGGCGCATGCGAGAACGCGCCCGCAAACCCGCCAGATGCGATTTTCCACAACGCCACCATCTATACCGGCGTTGATGGCCAGCTGCCCGCCACTGCGGTTTCGGTAAAGGATGGCCGCATCGTCCAGGTCGGCGCCGCTGAGGAGCTGCTGAAGTCAGCAGGCGAGGGCACCGAAAAGGTCGATCTCGCCGGCGCCTTCCTCTATCCCGGCTTCACCGACGCCCACGCCCACCTCTATGGCATTGGCGAGCGCGAACAGACGCTGAACCTCGACAAGACGACCTCGCTGGCCGAAGTCATCAGCGTCGTCGGCGAAGCCGCAAAAACGCTTCCCGCAGGCCAGCCGCTCATCGGCCGCGGCTGGATCGAAACCCACTGGCCAGAAAAACGCGTCCCCACCCGCCAGGACCTCGACGCCGTCACAGGCGATCGCCCCACCGTCATCGAACGCGCCGACGGCCACGCGCTCATCGCCAACACTGCGGCGCTGAAGGCCGCCGGCCTCGATGGCAAGCCCGCCTCGCAACCGTCCGGCGGCCGCATCGAGGTCGACGCGCAAGGCCTGCCCACCGGCATGCTGATCGACAACGCGATGGCGCCCATGGGCGCGCTGATGACCTCGCCAACCGACGCGCAGGTTCGCGCCACCTACACCAAGGCGATGCAACGCGAGACCGGCCTCGGCTGGACCGGCATTCACAACATGTCTGCCCCCGGTCCGCACATGGCGACGCTCAACTCCATGTCCGCCGCCGGCGAAGTCTCGATGCGTATCTACAACGCCGTCGATGGCGCCGCCTTCGACATGATGACCGAGGGCGGCCTCTGGGGCGTCAGCAAGGACGGCCTCGTCACCACCAAGGCGATCAAGCTCTACATGGATGGAGCCCTCGGCTCGCGCGGCGCGCTTCTCTCGGCGCCCTATTCGGATCGCCCCGATCTCACCGGCCTTCAAACGGCTGAAGAAGCTGCAACGCTCGCTCTGATGCGCAAGGCGTCAGACGCCAACATCCAGGTCGCCTTCCACGCCATCGGAGACGAAGGCAACAAGCTCGTCCTCGACTGGATGGGCAAGACCTTCGCCGACGCCGGCGTCTCGGGCGCAGACAAGCGCTGGCGCATCGAGCACTCGCAGATCCTGCACGTGCGCGACATCCCCCGTTTCAAGGAGCTCGGCGTCATCCCGTCGATGCAGCCCAGCCACGCCATCGGCGATCTCTACTTCGCGCCCGCCCGTCTCGGACAGGATCGCCTCGCCGGCGCCTATGCCTGGCGCGCGCTGATCGACGCCGGCTCCATCATCGCGGGCGGATCGGACGCGCCGGTCGAGCAGGGCGACCCGCGCATCGAGTTCTACGCCGCTGTCGCGCGCAAGGACCTCAAGGGTCAATCCGGCGAAGGCTGGCATCCCGAACAGGCCGTGACGCGCGAAGAGGCCCTCAAGATGTTCACGCTCTGGCCAGCCTTCGCGTCTTTCCAGGAGAAAGACCTCGGCACTATCGAGCCGGGCAAGCTCGCCGACTTCACCGGCTTCTCGGCAGACATCATGAAAATCCCCGAAGCCGAAATCCTCACCGTCGACCCCGCCATCACGGTCGTCAGCGGCAAGGTCGTCTATCGCCGCGCGCCCTCATAACGGCGCGCTTACGTCACGCCCGCGCCAGCGGGTGCGCCGCTTCCAGCAGGTCGCGCAGCTCGTCGGTGACGACGTGCGTGTAGATCTGCGTAGTCGAGATATCCGCGTGCCCCAGCAGAAGCTGAACCGCCCGCAGGTCCGCCCCGCCAGACAACAGGTGCGTCGCAAATGCATGGCGTAGCGCGTGCGGCGTCACCCGCTCGGTGCCGATATTCGCCTTCATTGCGAGGTCTTCGAGTATCTGCCCCAGCCTGCGCCGCGTCAGCCGTCCGCCCGCTCCGCGCGATGGAAACACATATCGCATCGCCGCAGACCGCACCGCCGACTTCGGCAGGAATTCCTCGCGCACGGCCATGTAGGCCTTCAACGCCGCCAGCGCCGGCTTGCCCAGCGGCGTGATCCGCTCCTTGTCACCCTTGCCGCGCACGATCAACACGCTGGCCCCCGGCGGAGGAAGCGCCGAGAGCGGCAGGTCGCAACATTCGGATGCACGAAGCCCCGCGCCATACAGCAGCTCGACAAGGCAGATCGTCCGCAGGTCGCCCGGCTCAGTTCCTTGCGCCGCCGCGATCAGTCGCGACATCTCCTCGCGGCTCAACACATCCGGCGGATCGCGCCGGAAAGTCGGGCCATCGAGGCGAGACGTCGGATTGTCCTGCCGCTCATTGTCGCCCAGCTGAAACCGAAAGAACCGCCGCAAAGCAGACAACCGCCGCGACACCGTCGCCGCCGACATGCCCCGTTCATGCAGGTCGCGTACGAAAGCGGACAGGTCGCGCTCACCCGCATCAATCAACGAAGACCGATTGGCCCGGAGGAAGGAAGACGCATCCTCCAGATCCCGCCGATACGCCTCAATGGTATTGTCCGCGGCTCCGCGTTCGGCCCGCAGGGTGTCGAGAAAGGCTTCAATCCGGCGTGTATCGAGCATCGGCCGACACTGCAGCCGAGAGATTTATGGGAAGTTGATGGTCCGCCCGACCTAGAACGCCTTCCACACCTGCATCGACTCCAGGGCGATCGCCTCAGCGTCATCGCCCATGCCAACAACCGTCAGCTGCGCCAGCAGGTCCGACAGCCCGGCAAAGGAGAGGGCGGAGACATCATTCCCCAGCTGGCCAATCGCCGCCAGCATCGCCTCGCCATCCGCATCCTGCCGCGCCGCCGCTGTGATCCGCGCGATCGCCGCGTCCGGCACGCCGCGTCCCGCCGTGCGCGAGGCCGACAGCAAAGTGCGCTGCTCCCCGCTCAGCTCACGCCCCAGCCCGACGTGAAGGAACAGCACGCGCGTGTTTTCAATCCGACGGATCGCGAGCTGCTGTTCGCCGGAGGAGGCGGCCGCGCCCGGCTTTGCATCCGGCTTCGGCTGCGTCGCCGCGATCATCCGGTCGAGCAGCACCTCAGGCTTGTCGCCCTTCGCCCCGGCCAGCGACAGCATCAGGTCGAGCCGCGCCATCGCCCACGCGTCCTGCGTGTCCGCCGCCATCGTGGCGAGATGCTTGCGCCATTCGCCCGCCTGGCCAACGTCTCCGGCGAGAAGGTTCGCGCGCGCAAACAGCTCGGCATAGGCCAGCGTCGCGTCATTGCGCGGCAACGCCTTGATCGCCGCCAGAAGTCCCAGCGCTGCAATCCGCGCATCCGTCAGCGTCTCGGCGCCCTTGAGCGCCGCCGCGTAAGCCGCAGCCTTCGCAGCAGGCGCGGCCTCCTTGTCGGCAGCCACAGCAATCGCCTGCGCCAGTGGATCAGCCTTCGCTCCGCGCGCCGGCGCCACATCGGGCGCAAGCGCCAGAACAGCCGCCACGTCCGCCGCCTTCAGCTTGCCGCCCTCAACCGCCACGCGCATCGCCGCGCGCCTTTGCGTCTGTGTGGCTCCCGCATTGGTCGCGATTGCGGCCGCGACATCTGCCCGCATGCCCATAATCGCGTTGGCTGCAACCGGCAGCTTCGCCGCCACAGAAACCGCCGCCTCGAACGGCGTGCCATACCGGCCTTCAGCCTTCTTCAGCTCCGGCGCGTTGATCGCCGCCAGCGCGCCGAGCAACCAGAGGCCAACAGCTTCGTCCGTCGACACGATCCGCTCGACCAGAACGTTCGCCGCGCCAACATCGCCCGCCAGCGCCGCGCACAGCGCCCGCACCGGCAGCCACGCCTTGTCGCCCGCCGCCTGCTTGCCAGCCAGCGCGCACGCCGCATCCTTCTGCCCACGCGCGAGATCGAACTCGGCCGACATCAGGTCGGCCTGCTTGCCCCAGCCTGTGTCCTTGTAACGACGGCGAAGGTCGATCGCGCCTTCGCTCTCGCCAATCTCCTCCAGCAGCCGCAGGCGCTCAGGGATCAGTGTCACGCCGCCAGGACTCTTCGCCTTCGACATCAAGACGCGGCGCAGCGCCTGGCGCGCCGATGGCGCCAGTTCGCGCGGTTTCAGCGCAGCGAAAAGCGGCGCGAGGCCAGCCTCGCTCGTGTGGTTCCAGAATGTGACCGGCAGCGGCCCGTCATTCGCCCCCAGCCAGCCGACGCCCCATGGGTCGGTTGCGGGCAGGGAGTTGCTCGTGACCTGTGCTGATGCCGGCGCCGCGATCGCGATGGCGAGCAGGGCTGCGGCCAGAACCCTATTGCGCGGGTGCATTGTCGCCCGCTCCCGGCGCCGGTGCGTTCGGTCCGATATTCGTCGCCGGCACGGTGATCTCGGTCTGCGCAGGCTTGCGCGAATCCGCCTGCCCGGCGCCCCAGAAGACAACGCCAACCAGAGCCACGATCACTACGCCCGCGATGATCCCAATAAGCTTGAGGGACATCGGTTTGCGCCGTCGTGCAAATCCTCCACGCGCCATCTTCAATCTCCAGCCTTAACGCCACAAACCCAATACGCTGGGGGAATGAACCAGACACGGCCCTCATGGTCCAGCCGCGCATGCTGTGCGCGCTGTCCATGGTCCGGCCTGAACATTGCCCCGCAGGTCGCCGCCTGTATAAGCGTGCGGTTCGGGATACAGGGCAAGCCATGACTGCTCAATCGGATGCGCCAGAGGAGGCAGCCGGGCCGGCTTCCGGCCGCCTGCAGCGCACGATTGCGCTGGTTGGCCTGATGGGTGTCGGGAAATCCACAGTCGGCCGGAAACTGGCCGAAAGCCTCGGCGCTACCTTCGTCGACAGTGACGAGGAGATCGAGAAGGCCGCCGGCCTGTCGGTCCAGGAGATCTTCGAACGCCATGGCGAGCCCGAATTCCGGCGCGGCGAACGCCGTGTGATCGAGCGCCTGCTCAACGGTCCGCCCATCGTCCTGGCGACAGGGGGCGGGGCCTATATCGACCCGGCAACTCGCGCCATGATGAAGGAGAAGGCCACCACCGTCTGGCTCCGCGCCGAACTCGACCTGATCTGGAAACGCGTGAACCGCCGCGACACGCGCCCGCTTCTCAAGCGCGAGAACCCGAAACAGGTGCTGGCAGATCTGAACGCTGCCCGCTCACCCATCTATGCCGAGGCCGATATCGTGGTGGATTCCGGTGACCAGCCTGCCTCCGAAGCCGCGAAAGCGATCCGCGAAAAGCTGGGCCTGGCCTAGCGACAAACACTTCCTTGCATGGCTGCGCGGGATGCCTGATTAAGGCGGCCAATAAGGAAGCAGCGATGACCAAGACAGTCCGGGTCGAGTTGGGCCAGCGGGGCTATGACATCCTCATTGGCGAGGGGCTGGTCGCCCGCGCCGGCGCGCTGGTGCGCCCGCATCTCAAGCCCGGCCGCGACCGCGTCTTCGTCGTCGCCGACGACAATGTCGCCCGCCTGCACGGACAGCGCCTCGTCGATGGCCTCGTCGCCGCCGACATCAGGGGCCAGATGGTCACCGTGCCGCCGGGGGAGGAATCGAAGTCCTTTGCCTATCTCGACATGGTGCTGGGCGAACTCATCGCTGCGGGCGCCGAGCGCGACGATCTTATACTCGCCTTCGGCGGTGGCGTGGTCGGCGACCTCACGGGTCTCGCCGCCGGCCTGCTGAAGCGTGGCGCACGCTTCGTCCAGATCCCGACAACCTTGCTGGCTCAGGTCGATAGCTCGGTTGGCGGAAAGACGGCGATCAACAGCTCGGCCGGCAAGAACATGATCGGCTTGTTCAACCAGCCCGTGCTTGTGCTTGCCGATCTCGACGTTCTCGACACTCTGCCCGTGCGCGAGCGTTATGCCGGCCTTGCCGAAGTCGCGAAGTACGCGCTGATCGATGATCCCGCCTTCTTCGATTACCTCGAGGCGAACGCCGCCGCCCTTTCCGAAGGCCACAAGCCCGCGCTGGCCGAGGCGATCCGCGTCTCGTGTTCTTCGAAGGCACGCATCGTCGCAATCGACGAGACCGAGCAGGCCGAACGCGCGCTGCTCAACCTGGGCCATACCTTCGGGCACGCTCTGGAGCGCGCGAACGGCTTCCAGCCGAGCCTGCTGCACGGCGAGGGCGTCGCCGCCGGCATGGCGATGGCGATGCGCTATTCGGTGAAGCTCGGCCTTTGCCCCGGTCAGGACGCCATCCGCGCCGAGCGCCTGCTCAACGCCCTGGGTCTCGCCACCCGCGTGGCTGATCTCGGCGGCGGCCCCTACAGGCCAGACGAACTGCTGGCGCACATGGCCCACGACAAGAAGGCCCGCAACGGTCAGCTGACGCTCATCCTGTCCCGCGGGATCGGAAAAGCCTTCATCGAGCGAACCGTAACGCTGGATACGCTTCGGGAATTCCTGGAAATCGAGACCATCGCCGCTTCCTGAATCGTTCGCGCGGTACTACCCTTTACCCGGGCAGGGATTTTCAGGGGGGCTTCGGGTATCGAAATGACGCTTGCTGACCGCACACTCGCCTTTGCCGAACAGGCAGCGGATGTGCAGACGCGCAAGTCGCTCGGTTCCAGCCTGATGTCGCTGGTCGAGCCGATGGGCGCCTCCACTTACGCTTGCCTCTATCTCCGCCGCGAACGCGGCTCAGTCGTCATCGATCGTTCTTTGTCGAACGTCTCGCGCCAGTGGCAGGAACTCTATCTCGAGCGCGGCTATGATGCGGCGGATCCCGTGTTCCAGGGCGTCGTTCGCGGTGGTGCGTATGGCTATTGGGACGAGCTGACACGCGGCATGGTGCTCAACCGTTCGATGCGCGAAGTCATGGGCGCCGCCAGCGACCACCGCATGCGCCAGGGCTTCACCAAGCGCGTCACGCTCGATACCGGCGGCGTCGCCGTGATGATGATCGCGGGTATGGAGCTGGAGAAGGACCGGCAGGCGCGGGCGGCGCTGCGCATGGCGTTCGACGTGTTCGCCAATGAAGGCGCGCGCATGCTGAAGGTCGGCCCCACGGGCGCCGCCGCCGAAGGCGGGGAGGGGGAACCCTCTCAGGATCTTTCCAAGACTCAGCTAAAAGTCCTGCTCATGCGTTCGGAAGGCATGTCCAACAAGCAGGTCGCCCAGACGCTGGGCCGCCACGAGAAGACCGTGGAATGCCACGTCACCGAAATCCTGCGCCGGCTCGAGGCCCGGAACATGATCGATGCGATCCGGATCGCCACCCGGCTGAAATTGATCCTGTAAAGAAGCGATCGGGCCGCTCCGACCGGAGAAAACTCGGGGTCAACCCTGATGTCCACAACGTCATTTAGCTAGCAAAGTTATGACTTAGTGGGGGACGGGCTATGGCCTTCTTGCCCTGGGTTGGTGAACGGCTCTGCTGCAAGGTGGGGCCGTTTGCCGTTCTGCCCTGGCTGATGCCCGAAGCGTTACCGGCCGGAAGCCCTAGCCTGCGTCGATGTGCAGCGCGTGGAGGCCGGCCGCGAACTCGCCCTTCAGGGCCTCATTCACCGCCCGATGGCGCGCCAGACGGGACATCCCGGCCAGAGCCGCCGACCTGATCTTCACCGCATAGTGCGTCTCCCCGCCGGGAGCCGCGCCAGCATGACCATGGTGCAGATGGGATTCATCCACTATATGCAGCTCATCCGGAGAAAAAACTGCAGCAAGCGCGGCCCGTATGCGCTCCGTGCGAGTTGTCAATTCTTGCGGCATTAACGAACGCATCCCAAGATCGGATTCATGTCGGCAGCCGAAGACTACATGCGGAGCTACCGCGTCAAGTTCATCGATGTCCGCGTCAACCCACCGGGTGGACGACGGAAGGCGAGCGCGTTTGTCCAACGCTGCGAGCATAAAGGTTGTGACGAACTCGGTCTTTGCAAGGCGCCAAAGCCCTACTCGGCGCGCGTGATCCAGGTTCCGGGGCAGACAGTCGCCGAACAGGACCACCACTGGTTCTGCCAGCGCCACGCTGCCGAATACAACGAAACCTACGACTTCTTCTCCGGCATGACCGAGGACGAAATCACTGCTTTCCAGGCCTCAGCCGGCTTTGGCCACAAGCCGACCTGGAAGTTTGGCGGCGGTCCCGTCGGCGCCGCCGGCCGGGCTGCACGGATGAACCCGCGCGGATGGCGCGGCGCGAAAGACTGGCTCTACAACGGCCATGTCGGCAAGGGCGATGGAACCCAGCCGGAGCGTGGCCGCACGCGCCTGCAGACCCGCGCGCTCGACGAGATGGGCCTGCCGCACAACGCGCAGGCCGCCCAGATCCGCGAGCGCTATGGCATCCTCGTGAAGCAGTATCACCCCGACTCCAACGGCGGCGACCGCTCGATGGAACACCGCCTGACGGTCGTGATCCGCGCCTTCAAGGCGCTGAAGGCCAGCGGACTGGCTTAGCGCCTACATCGGCTTAGGTTCCCACAGTTCGATCTTGTTCCCCTCGGGGTCCATGATGTGGGCGAACTTGCCATTCGCTTCTTCCGGGAAGGTCTTCACCGGAAGGACGCCGTGTTTCGCGCAGTTGGCAAGGATGCCGTCCAGATCATCGACAGCGAGGTTGATCATGAACTCCTTGGTCGAGGGGCTGAAATAGTCGGTGTCCTGCTTGAACGGGGCGAATACCGTTCCGGCGCCCGCATGGGCCGCCATCGCCTCGGGCGTGATGAACACCCCACCCCAGTCGTGCACGTGCAGGCCGACCACCTCCTTGTACCATTTGACCAGGGCGGCCGGGTCCTTCGATTTGAAGAACACGCCGCCAATGCCCAGAACCTTCGCCATCTCCGACCCCGTTCAATCCTGCCAACCAGTAGCCAGCAAAGCCGCGCCAGCCATCGCGCACAATCACCCAAAGGGGTGATTTTCGTGAATTGCAGGGTGTTTCATGAGAAATCCTCGCGCGAACGCGCCGATCTGCTGCGTTGCAATGTGTCCGCCCCCGCGCCTATATCGGCGGACTGGATACGAGAGATTTTCCTCCCATGGCCGTGACTGACGCATCTGACGCCCTGATCTCGCTCGCGCCGACGAAAGAGCTCGACGCGAAGAAGACCTTTGGCATCGACCTCGACTGGAAGATTCCCGCCTTTGCGGAGAAGTCGGGCTATGTGCCGGACTTTGACCCCGCCTATCGCTTCGACCCGCAGACCACGCGGGCGATCCTCGCGGGCTTCAAGTACAACCGCCGCGTGATGATCCAGGGATATCACGGCACCGGCAAGTCGACCCACATCGAGCAGGTCGCCGCCCGCCTCAACTGGCCGCTGATCCGCATCAACCTCGACAGCCACGTCTCCCGCATCGATCTCGTCGGCAAGGACGCGATCGTCCTGAAGGACGGCAAGCAGATCACCGAATTCCGGGAAGGCATCCTGCCGTGGGCGCTGCAGCGGCCCATCGCGCTCGTGTTCGACGAATACGACGCTGGCCGGCCGGACGTGATGTTCGTCATTCAGCGCATTCTCGAAGCCTCGGGCCAGCTGACGCTGCTCGACCAGAACCGCGTGATGAAGCCGCACCCGAACTTCCGCCTGTTCGCGACGACGAACACGGTCGGCCTCGGCGACACGACGGGCCTCTACCACGGCACGCAGCAGCTCAACCAAGGGCAGCTCGACCGCTGGAGCATCGTCACGACGCTCAACTATCTCGCGCACGACGCCGAGGTGGAGATCGTCTCCGCCAAGGTTCCCGATCTCGACAAGGCCACCGTCTCGAAGATGGTCCGCGTCGCCGACATGACCCGCAACGCCTTCATCGCCGGTGATATCTCCACCGTCATGAGCCCGCGTACGGTCATCACGTGGGGCGAGAACACGCTGATCTTCGGCGACATCGGCCTCGCTTTCCGCATGACCTTCGTGAACAAGTGCGACGAGCTTGAACGCCCGGCCATCGCGGAGTTCTACCAGCGCGCCTTCGCGCAGGAGCTGCCCGAAAGCGCCGCGATGGTGAAGGTGGCGTGACCGATCTCGCGATCAATCGCGCCACTGAGGCTGACGCCTCAGACCTCGGCATCATCGGGCCGGCGGCCTATGCCGCCGCCTATCATGACGACTGGGACGATGCGGTCGGCTTCTTCCACCAGCTGAAGACGTTTGGCGCAGATGCGATGCTCGCCACGCTGGCGCGGCCGGAAGCGCGCGTGTGGATCGCCCGTCAGGATGGCGCCGGCGTCGGCTTCCTCACAATGTTTGTCGGCTCGCTCGAACCCATCGGCCAGCGCGCCGGCGGCGCCGAGATCCCGCGCATCTATCTGCTGCCCGGCGCCCGTCGCGGCGGCATCGGCAAGAAGCTTCTGGATGCAGCCGAAGCCCAGGCGAAGGCCGAAGGCTGCGGCTATGTCTGGCTCGACGTCATGGAGCACGCCGAATGGGCCCGCGCCGCCTATGAGCGCTGGGGCTTTGTCGACATCGGCAGCAAGCTGTTCGCGGGTGGCCTGCGCCCGGGCCGCAGCCGGACCATGCGTGTGATGGTCAAGGAGCTGGGTTAGCGTTCTCGCGTCCGTCGGTATAGGACTGCCGGAGGACAGGCTCGGGGAGGACGCGCATGGACTGGAAGATGATCCTGATCGGGCTCGCCATGCTGATCGCAGGCGGGTTCCTCTCATGGCGCCTCCGCAAGACGAAATTCGGCACTGAAATGGGCCCGGGATGCCTGATGGCGTTCGCGCTCCTGCTGCTGCTCACGGGCGTCATCGCGGCAGTGATAGGTTTCTTGTTCAAGGCTTCCTGACCCGCGAGGCGAAACGCGATGACCACTGGCACGCTGATCCAGATGAAAAGCCGCGATGGCTTCGAATTCGACGCCTGGCATGTGAAGCCCACTGGCCCGCGCAAGAGCGGCGTCATTGTCATCCAGGAAATCTTCGGCCTCTCCGACCACGTCAAGGAGATGACGGAACGTTTCGGTGCAGCGGGATACGAAGCTATCGCGCCGTCGATGTATGACCGCGCGGAGCCGGGCTTCACCGTGCAGGCGCAGGATGTGGCGGCAGGCATGGCGCGCGGCCGCGAGCTCGCGATGGGCAACGGGCCAGACAACGCGCTCAACGACATGGGCGGCGTGTTCGATGTGCTGTCGAAGTCCGGGAAGGTCTATGTCACCGGCTATTGCTATGGCGGCTCGATGAGCTGGCTGGCCGCAGCCCGCATCGACGGTCTCGCCGCCGCCTCATGCTACTATGGCGGCAATATTCCACAGATGATCGGCATGAAGCCCAAATGCCCCACCATCTGCCACTTCGGCGCGAAGGACGCGCACATCCCGCTGGTCGGCGCGGTCGACAAGATCGAGGCCGCGCACCCGGATATCCCGGTCTACATCTACGACGCCGGTCACGGCTTCTCGCGCCGCAATTCGAGCGACTATGACGCCGCTGCTGACGCTCTCGCGTTCGAGCGGACGCTGGCATTGTTCGATGGAGCGCATTGAGTCATGCGCGGTGGGTTGAGGGTGCTGGCGCTGGTGTTCGCCGTTCTTGCAACTGCCGGCGTGGCCGCCGCTCAGCCTGTAATCGCCCAAGGGCAGGTGTGGACTTTTAAGGACGCGTCCACCGAAACCGCGCGTGTGGCAATCATGCGGATCGAGGAATGGGAAGGCACGCAGGCCGTCCACGTTTCCATCTACGGTCTGCCCGCCATTCAGGGTTCATTCTCCGGCGTCATCGCTCACATGCCGTTCGATCGCCAGGCGCTCGAAGCCTCGCTTGAAACCCTGACCACCGAGACCCCCCGCACCGACCTGCAGTTCGAAAGCGGCTACCGGCAGTGGAAGCGGGCGCGTGGCGGCATCTTCACGATATCCCTGATGGAGGCCATCAGGATCGCACTGGGGATAACGTCGTCGCCACCGCCATCACCGAACCCCACATGAAGCTCATCTTCATCTGGGGCGGGGCGGCATCGGGGAAGCTCACCGTGGCCCGCGAACTGGCGCGGCTCACAGGGCTACCGCTGTTTCACAACCACCTTGTGGTCGATGCGCTGCTGGAGCGCCTGCCATTCGGCGATCCCGAATTCATCCGGCTGCGCGAGGCGATGTGGATGGCCGGCTTCGAGACGGCCGCCACATCGGGCCAGTCGCTGATCTTCACATTCGCGCCGGAAGGTACGGTTGACGAAGGTTTCCCCCAGCGCGTCGTTGATCTCGTCAACAGTCTTGGCGGCGAGGTGAAGTTCGCGCGGCTGGTCATCTCGCCGGAGGAGCAGGAGCGGCGCATCGACAACGACAGCCGCAAGGAGTTCCGGAAGCTCGTGTCGCTGGACCTTCTGCGCGAACTGCGCGCGTCGTTCCTTGAGGCGGAGGCTGCGATGCCGGCCGCGGACCTGGTTATCGATGCCGAAACTGATGAGCCCGAAGCAGCGTCGCGGCGGATAGCGGCAGCCTTCGGTTTGCTGCCTCTACCCGCCGCCACGTAAGGGCCGCCACCCTTGGTCTAGGATGGCGCGTTGGATGAATGCCCGTCCCCCCTGTCAGTTCCTGTTATTTGTCGTCGTCATCGTCGCCAGCAACAGTCCCGGCAATCGCGCCGGCCGCTGCGCCGATGGCCGCACCGCGCTCAGCATCGCCATCGCCCGTGTTGTTGCCAATGGCTGCACCGGCCGCTCCGCCAACGGCAGCGCCGGTCAGCGTCGAACATGCGCCCAGCGCCACCATGGAGGCGGCAACTGTCATCGCGAGCATCGTTTTCATGGCGGTCATGAGAATTCTCCAGAATGAACTTGTCCTAGGTTACAACGCGCGTCGGATTGCCACGTTCCTGCGCGGCTCTGCGGGCCTGACGCAGCGTGGCGAGATAGGGATAGTCTGTAGCGACGGAAGCTTTGCGCACGGGGGAACATGCCGGGTCGTTCGATCGCAATTGCAGGCGGCGGCATCGCCGGCCTTGCCTGCGCCGCCCTCATGGCGCGCGCGGGCGAGCGTGTCGTCATCTACGACCGCATGGCGGCGCCCGCGCCAATCGGTTCGGGCCTGATCCTGCAGCCTGTCGGTCTCGCCGTGCTCGATGCGATCGGGGCGGCCGCACGCATGCGCTCGCTTGGCGCGCCGATCAAACGGCTGTTTGGACGCACCATGCCTTCGAACCGCGTTGTCCTCGATGTCCGCTACCGCGCGCTTGGCGGCGGAGCGGGAGAGGGCGTTGCTGTCCATCGCGGCGCTCTGTTCGAAGCCTTGCTCGATGCAGCCCGCGACGCCGGCGCGCAGATGGAAGGCGGCCGCGACGTGATCGCCGCAAGCGGCGGCCGGCTCACCTTCGCCGATGGAACGACCAGCCCGCGCTTTGATCTCGTGATCGATGCGCTGGGCGTCAAATCTCCACTGGCCCGGTCCGCGCCGATGCCGCCGCTGCCCTTCGGCGCGCTCTGGTGCAATGTCGATTGGCCGGAGGGAAAAGATGCCGCTCCCTTTGATCCAAACGCGCTTGAGCAACGCTACGAATCCGCGCGAAAAATGGTGGGCGTGCTCCCCGTGGGCCGCCTGCGCCCCGACGCGCCAAGGCAGGCCGCATTCTTCTGGAGCCTACGGCACGCCGATCTCGCAGCATGGCGTGCTGCACCGCTCGACCTGTGGCGGGCTGACGCCCACAAGTTGTGGCCGCAGGCGGCGCCCTTCATCAGCCAGGTGAAGGATCGCGAGCAGCTGATCTTCGCCGCTTATTGCCACGGAACCCGCGCTTCGCCCGCCAGTCCCGCCATGGCCCATGTGGGCGACAGCTGGCACTCGGCCAGCCCACAGCTCGGCCAGGGCGCCAACATGGCCCTGCTGGATGCGCTCGGCCTTGCCCGCGCGCTGGAGGCGAACCGCGACATTTCGCTCGCGCTTGACGCCTACAGCCGCTCCCGCCGCGGCCATATCCGGCTCTACCAGCTCGCCTCCTGGATGTTCACGCCGGCCTACCAGTCGGACAGCCACGCAATTGCGCTAGTCCGCGACTGGCTGATGGCCCCGTTTTCGCGCCTGTGGCCGATGCCGAAAATCCTTGCCGCGCTTGTGGCCGGCAGCATCGGATCGCCCCTGTCGGCCATAGAGGTCACCCGGGATGGCTAGACGCACTTCCCACTGCGTCAGGCCCGTTCTAAACCGGTCAACATGACCAGGCCGACCGACCGTTCGGATATCTTCAAGTCCGCCCTCAGCGCCGCAACACGCGCGCTGGCGGGGCAGGACGAGCTTGCCGTGGATTTCTCGGTCGATGGCGGCCGGATGCAGGACGGCCAGATCACACTCACCACCCCGCCGAAGGACCTGACGCCGGTCACCGCCGCGCGCGCCCGTGGCCAGGCTGATGCGCTGGCCCTCAAGGTCGCCCACCACGATGCACGCCGCCACGCCCGCGCGATGCCCCAACGCGAGGACGCACGCCGCCTGTTCGAGGCCGCCGAACGCGCGCGCATTGAATCGATTGGCGCTGCGGCAATGGATGGCGTCGCTGAAAACCTCGACGCGGTTCTTCAACAGAGATGTGAGCGCGCCGGCTATTCCCGCGTCACGGATCGCAGCCGCGCGCCGATGGATGATGCGCTCGAGTTCGTGCTGCGCGAGACGATGACGGGCCGCACACTGCCGGCGGCTGCCGAGTCAGTCGCGGCGCTGTGGCGTGCCGAACTGGCGGAGAAGGCGGCTGGGCCTCTCGCCCGGGCGCGCGGCGCGATGGACGATCAGGCCGCGTTCTCGGACCTGATGCGCGACCTCCTGCGCGATCTCGGTATGGCCGATGAAGGTTCGACCACGACGGAGAGCGAAGACGAGGCCGGTGAGGACGACGAAGAGGGCGAGGCCAAGTCCAAGGCGTCCGACGAGACCGAAGGCGATGGCGAAGGTGAGGGTGAAGGCGAGGAACAGGATTCCGCCGACGCCGGTGAAGGCGAGCCCGGCGAGCAGATCGAGTCCACCGCCGCAGACGACGCTGACGCCGAGATGGAAGCGTCGGAATCCGATGAGGATGAACCCGCAACGCCGATCCGCCCCAACTGGCGCGACAGCGACGCGTTCAAGTCGGCCTACCACGCCTTCACCACGGTCCACGACGAGGTGAAGAACGCCGACGAACTGTGCGATCCCGAAGAGCTGACGCGCCTGCGCGCCTATCTCGACGCACAGCTTCAGGGCCTGCAGGGCGCGGTCTCGCGCCTCGCAAATCGCCTGCAGCGCCGCCTGATGGCGCAGCAGAACCGCTCATGGATGTTTGATCTCGAGGAAGGCGTGCTCGACACCGCGCGTCTCACGCGCGTGATCGTCGATCCCACTGCGCCGCTTTCCTTCAAGATGGAAGACGAGAGCAAGTTCCGCGACACGGTGGTGACGCTGCTGCTCGACAATTCCGGCTCGATGCGCGGCCGGCCGATCATGGTGGCGGCGCTCTGCGCAGACATTCTGGCGCGCACACTCGAGCGCTGCGGCGTGAAGGTCGAGATCCTCGGCTTTACCACGCAGGCGTGGAAAGGTGGGCTTTCGCGCGAAGACTGGATCAAGGCAGGCAAGCCGCCTGCGCCGGGCCGCCTCAACGACCTGCGCCACATCATCTACAAATCGGCGGACGCGCCGTGGCGGCGCGTTCGGCGCAATCTCGGCCTGATGATGCGCGAAGGCTTGCTGAAGGAAAACATCGACGGCGAAGCGCTGCTCTGGGCGCACGACCGGCTGATGGCGCGCGCCGAACAGCGCAAGATCATGATGGTGATCTCCGATGGCGCGCCGGTGGATGACTCGACCCAATCCATCAACCCCGGCAACCCGCTGGAGGCGCACCTGCGCGAAGTGATCGCGCATATCGAGGGCGTCTCCCCGGTCGAACTGATCGCCATCGGCATCGGCCACGACGTCACGCGCTGGTATCGCCGCGCTGTCACTATCGTTGACGCCGAACAGCTGGGCGGCGCGATGACGGACAAGCTGGCCGAACTCTTTGGCGAGAAGGAAGCGGCGATCGCCAAAGCCGCCGCGAAAGAACCCGCGCCGCGCGATACACGCTCCGCCGCACGCGGCGCGGCTGCCATGGCGGCTCAGGCCGTAAAGCGCACAACATTCGGCGAAGTCGCGAAGGGCCGGGGCGCCGGCCGATGAAAAGCCTTGTCGCGGCCATGTCGGCGCTCCTGCTCGCCGCTTGCGCCAGCATGGAGAGTGGCGCGATGCGCGACATCAACGGTCTTGCCGAGGCCTATGTCCGCCTTGCGCTGGAGATCGACACTTACGAGCCGGGCTATGTCGACGCCTATTTCGGCCCTGCCGAATGGCGCGACGCTGCGAAGGCAAATCCGCGATCGCAGGAAGCGCTGAAGGCTGAAGCTGACAGGCTGGTCGGCGCGCTGGCGGCCTACACATCCGCCGGTGAAGCCTCGGCCCAGCGCGCAAAGGTCCTCGCGGCCAACGTTTCGTCCGCACGATTCCGTCTCGACATGATCGATGGCGTGCGCGCGCCTTTCGTTGAAGAAGCCCAGCGCCTGTTCGCGCTCACGCCCGAACTCAAACCGCTGTCAGACTATGACGACGCGCTTGCGCGAATCGAGGAGATCGTGCCGGGCGACGGCCCGCTGTCGATCCGTGTCCAGGTCTTCCGCGCACGCTACGCCATTCCGGCCGACCGGCTTGACGCGGTAATGCACGCCTCCATTGCCGAATGCCGCCGCCGCACCATGGCGCACATCGCGCTCCCCGAGGGCGAAAGCTTCGCGATGGAACTGGTGAAGGACAAGAGCTGGGGCGCGTACAACTACTATCTCGGCGGGAACCGCAGCCTCATCCAGATCAACACCGACCTTCCGGTGTCCATCGGCAATGCTTTGGTGCTCGGCTGTCACGAAGGCTATCCCGGTCACCACGTGCAGGGCATCTACAACGAGCGCGCCTATCGCACGAAGGGCTGGCCTGAATACTCGGTCGCGCCGCTCTATGCGCCCGCAGCGCCGCTCAACGAGGGTGGGGCGGATTTCGGCGTCGACCTGGCATTCCCGGGCGCCGAGCGCCTCGCCTTCGAGATGAACGTGCTCTATCCCCTCGCTGGCCTCGACCCGGCGACCGCTCCCGCCTTCGACGCCCTGCGCCGCGCGACAGCGGAACTCGACGGCGCGCTGCTCACCATCTCGCAGATGCATCTCGACGGCGCCATCTCGCGTGAGCGCGCGATCGAACTGGCTGAGCGCTATCGCCTGGTTGGTCGCGAGGCGGCCGAGCAGTCGCTGGATTTCGAAAGCGAGTACCGCTCCTACGTCATCAACTATTCCTCTGGCGAAGTGCTGGTGCGGGACTATGTCGATCGGGTGGGGGATGATCCGGCTGCCCGGTGGGCCGCGTATGAACATATTCTCTCGACGCCAATCCTCCCGGCCGACCTGAAATAGTGAGCCCAGCGTAATGTTCCGACATCGCCCGATCATGGCCGTTGCCGCAGTCGCGCTGCTTGCCGCGTGCGGTTCGACGGGAATGGGCGGGGCTGATGCGGCTCTCTCCGCGACCGATGTGACCATCCCGCCACCAGCGCTGGATGGCGGTCAGCCCGTCACGGTCAATTCGCGCGAGGATGCAGCGGGCCCGTTGGCCGACGGCGAGGATCGCATCATCATTACGGGGATACGCAAGGCGCTGCGCACGGGCAGCCTCGACAGCTATCTGCGAGCGCTGTCCGATGTCTCCTGCCAGGGTTCTTCCACAGTCACGGCGGCGCCGGCGATCCCGCTCTCCGTCACGCTCGTCGCGCAACAATCGCCCGATCCCAAGCAGCGCAAGTTTGGCGAACTTACCTTCATCGCCAGCTACCAGCTGAGCAGCACGGACGAGCGGTTCGGCGGCCTGTCAGGCCTCGACCTCGTAGCCGACGACAAGCTGCTGGCCGTCTCCGACGCTGGCCGCTTTGTCTGGATCGACCTCAACCGTGACGGCACCGCGCCTGTCTCCGCGCGCCTTTCTCCCATGCACGAGACCGGCGGCGCGGCTATGGATGCCGCCTCCGCCTCCGAAGGGCTTGCGATCAACGGAAGCTTCGCGCTCGTCTCGTTCGAGGGCGATCATCGCGTGCTCGCATTCGACATCGGCCGTTGCGGTGCGGCCGCCGCCGGCGCGCCGATCGTCTTCGGTGACTATGGCCTGCCGCTGACCGACGCCTATGCCGACGCCCGTATCGAAGTTGGCGAGAAAGAAGGCTCAGAACCGCTCGCCGTCACCAGCGACTGGTATCTCTTCGCGGGCATTGAGCGGAAGGTTGGCCAGTTCAACTCTCTGTCGGGTCGCCCCATCGAGGCCGAGCCTGAATTCAACCTGCGTGTCGGCGTCAATGCGCCCGAATTCGCTGGCCTCGACATCGTGCCGGATCCGCGCAGCAAAGACGCTGTTCGCGCATTCCTTGTCCACCGCTCGACCGACAGCGCCGACAGCGCCATCATGATCACCGAGACAGACATGATCCGCTTCCGCGATCCCAATGCGCCGTCCGGTTCCGGTGAAATGGCCGAACGCGCGCGCTGGCGTTTCTCGGAAACCGGCTGGCGCGAACTCGGTACTCTCGACCGCCTTGGAACCAGCGACAGCTATGAGGGCATCGCCGCCAAGCAGCTGTCTGATGGCCGTGTTCGACTCTACCTGATCTCCGACGATGATTTCGATGGCGGCAAGCGCACGCTGCTGACCATCCTGGATGTGCCCAAACCCCTGCGCTGAGCTGTTCAACTGCCTTGAGCTCGCCACAGGTCCGGGGCATCACCCGGCTGGCAACAGGATCGGGACAAGGGAATGGGGCGCAGCCTCGCTTGGACAGCATGGCTCGCAGGTGGAGGCGCAGCCGCCGCAGCGATGCTTGCCGCCGTCGCGCTGGGCCAGCCGCCAGCCGTCGATCCAATCGGTGACCTGATCTCCCGCACCGATGGCGATTTCAAGCGCGACTATCTCGACCCACTCCTGCGCGCATCCTGCCCGCCTGGCTCTGACCGCAAGGAGCCGGAGGCGATCGGCCTGCAGGTCGCAACAGTCCCGCTCCAGGGGCTCAATCCCTTTCGGCGCGACATCGGCGAGCTCACCTTCGTCGCCGGCTTTCATCTCACCAGCGCGGACAAGCGGTTCGGCGGGCTCTCGGGGCTAGACCTGCGCGACGATGGCGGCCTCCTGTCGGTCAGCGATGGCGGCGACTTCGTCTGGATCGATCTCGCCGCCGATGGCCTGACGCCGAAGCGCGCCCTGATCGCGGGTATGCTCGATGCCGAAGGCAATGTCCTGAAGGGCAAGGCAGGGGCAGACGCCGAGGGGCTGGCGCTGAACGGCGATGTTGCGCTCGTCTCGTTCGAGCGCAACCATCGCGTGCTCGCCTATGATCTCGGCAAATGTGCGGCCGCCGCCCGCGGCGCGCCGATCGCATTCGGCGACCATTCGGAATCGCTCGCGAAGGCGTTCGATCGCGCAGGTCTAACGGTCAGCAACAATCAGGGACCCGAAGGGCTCGCCATCACGCCCGGCTGGGTGCTGCTCGCCGGCCTCGAAACGCAGGTGGGCGAGGCAAGTCCCGTCTCCGCGCGCCCCGTCGAGGGGGCGCCTGAATTCGATCTCGCCATCGGCCAAGACGCGCCAGAACTCGTTGGACTTGATGCGCTGCCATCAGGTACCGGCGGGCGCAACCTGCGCCTGTTCAGCCTCCACCGCTCATCGAGCGCGCTGTCCTCCAACGCAATCACCATCGTGGAGACACAGCTTGAGGCGACGTTTGACCAGACAGATCTGCCGGCGCGCGTGACCAGCGAAATCGAGGAACGCAGCCGCAGCGGCTATCGCGTCACCTCCTCGCGCGTGCTGGCGGAGATGAATGTCTTCGTGACGATCGACAATTTCGAAGGCATCGCGGCGCGCGCCCTGCCAGACGGCCGCGTGCGGCTCTATGTGATCTCGGACGACAATTTCTCGGCGAAGCAGCGTACGCTGCTCATGATCTACGAGACCCGCGCTTAGGGCCGGCGGTCGCCGAAACAACAATCCCGGAAGCGCGCGTGCTGGCGCCCCCGGGATATCTTCAACCGATTCAGTCCAGGTAGGATCAGCGCGCGGTCAGCGTCGGCGCGTCGGTCTGCCGATCGACCGTGCAGAGCAGGACGCCGGCGGTGTCGTCGGCGGCCTTGATGCGCAGCGTGTAGGTCAGCGTCGAATCGGAAACGCGGGTGGCGTCGCTGTCGGTGCGGACGGATTTCGGCGCCGGCGTCTGGGCCTTGGCGGCGGCTTCGCAGATCTGCTTGCCTTTGGTGAGCGAGGTCTTGGCGAGGGCCGGGCCCGCGGTAACCGCTGTAGCCGCGACGACAAGGAGGGCGATCAGGGAGGTCTTCTTCATATCAGGCAGCTCCAGCAGCCGCAGGGAGCGCGGCCGTCCGGTTAAATCCTGCACATGCAATATTTGATACGCAAGCCAAAAACGTATATGCAGTATTCAATGGAGCGATCAGATTTTCTTGATTTCGATTGTCTCGCCTACGGCACGCGGCGCACGGGCCGCGCCGTCACGAATCTGTTCAACGCCCGTCTCGCTCATCTCGATCTGAACGTTGCGCAGTTCGGACTGCTCGCGGCGGTGGCGAAGATGCCGGGCGCGACACTCGCTGCGATCGGCGAGGCGATGCTGCTCGATGAGAGCACGCTGGCGCGCAACTTCGCCGTTATGGAGCGACGCGGTCTCGTTTCGGCCGAAGGCGGGCGCGGCCGGGGCGGCAAGCAGCTTCGCCTGACCAAGGAAGGCATCGCCTTGGCGAAGGCCGCCTCCACCGTGTGGACGCGCACCAACAAGCATCTGGCCGCTGAATTCAGCGAAGGTGAGGCTGCCGCTGGCCGCGCATTCATGAAAGCGCTGGGAGAAGCCTCGCAACGCATCAAGGCGAAGGATGAGGCGGTCGCCCAACGCGAAGCTGTCCGCAACGCACGCGTGAAGCTCTAGGCCCAACGCAAGATGCACGCGCCGGGTCACGGCGCGCGCATCAGGCGATACAAGGGAAGACGTTCAATCGGCTCCAGCTGGGAAGTTCATGCTTTCCCGGCAAGGCCCAGAGGTCGATCAGGCAGGCTTGACCGACGTCACCGTTTCGCTGTCGCGATCGACGGTGCACAGCATCTTGGTCGTGGTCTCGCCGACCTTGACCTTGAAGAGGTAGGTGAAGCTCGAACCCGTGGCGCGCGTGGCTTCCTTGTCGGCCTTCACGGACGACGGAGCCGGCTCCTGGGCGCTGAGGTGGTCTTTGCACATCTTCTCTGCGCCGGTGACCGAGATCTTGGCGAGGGCCGGCGAGGCGAGAGCGATGGCGGCTGCGGACAGTATGATGAGGGAGGAAAGGCGGGTCATGTTTGATCTCCGTTTATGGCCGCTTATGGGAGGCGACCTTAGGTCACTAGACAGTGTCAGGTAGACGCCGTCAAGTTGACGCTAGCGTAAGATAGCCCCCTCGTCCGCTAACACCTTCGTTAAGTGCCAGTCATCGGTTTCTCTGGCGTGGTTTCCGGAGCGGTTGGCGAAGATTTGTCGCAGGCTGCGCCCGCACCAGACGGGCAGGACAGGGAGAGGGACGATGGCAGACACCAGCACGACATTGCCGGGCATCACGCCGACGCAGGAGATGTTCGAGCTCTACGACCAGTACTGCCACAACGACATCGACCGCCGCACCTTCATGGACCGTCTGGGCAAGTTCGCCGTCGGCGGCGTGACGGCCGCCATGCTCGCCGAGGCGCTCCTGCCGCGATACGCCAGCGCGCTGCAACTGTCCGAGGATGACCCGCGCATCATCGGTACCCGGATCACCTATGATTCGCCCGAGGGCGCCGGAAAGCAGGGCAAGGAAATGGGAGCCTACTTCGTGCGCCCGGCCAAGCCGGCAAAGGCGAAGCTTCCGGCGGTCGTCATCGTGCACGAAAATCGCGGCCTCAATCCGCATATCGCCGACGTCGCGCGGCGCACGGCGGCGGCGGGATTCCTGGTGCTGGCGCCTGACGCGCTCTACCCACTCGGCGGCTATCCCGGAAACGACGATGACGGGCGCACCATGCAGGCGACGCGCAATGGCGCGGAGATGCTGGAAGATTTCATCGAGGCGGTGAAGCTGATGCAGATCCATCCGGATTCGAACGGCAAGGTCGGCATTGTCGGCTTCTGCTTTGGCGGCGGTATCTGCAACAATGTGGCGGTGCGCGTGCCGACCCTGGCGGCTTCGGCACCCTACTACGGATCCGCCGCAAAGCCGGAGGATGCAACGAAGATCAACGCCCCGCTGCTGATCACGCTCGCCGGAATCGACGAGCGCGTGAACGCAACCTACCCGCCCTACGAAGCCGCGCTCAAGGCGGCGGGCAAGACCTACACCGTGCACACCTATGAAGGTTGCCAGCACGGCTTTCACAACGATACGACACCACGCTTCGATCCGGAGAACGCGCGCATCGCCTGGAACCGCACGCTCGACTTCTTCCGCAAACACCTGGCCTGAAGGACACCCACATGAAGCGTACCCTCGCCGCCCTCGGCGGAGTCTGCCTGCTCGTGTCCGCTTGCGGTGCGCCAGCCGCCGAAGCGCCTGCTCCGGAGCCCGTTGCCGAGGTTGCGGCCGCGCCAGCTATTCCCGAAGCCGTCAATGGCTGGCGGGAATATCCGCTGCGCGATGGCGTGGTCGCGATCCAGCCTGGCAAGTGGCGTACCGACGTGATCGATATCTCCGTCGCGCCGGGCAAAGGCCTCGAATACAAGCTGACGATGAAGAAGGGCGAGGGGGTCGTCTACAATGTCTCGTACACGGGTCTCGACCATCCGGGCATGATGGAGGTCGAATTCCACGGCCACACCGAACAGGTCGATGGCGTTGGCGACCTGATGTTCTATTCCAAGACCGGCGGCTCACCCGAAAGCGGCGTCTTCACCGCCCCCTGGGACGGCATCCACGGCTGGTATCTCAAGAACCTGTCCGACAAGGAGGTCACCGTCCGCCTCGACTTGGCGGGGTTCTACGCCTTGGAGGCCCCCAAGCCCTGATCGGCTGACCCGTTTTCCCGTCCGTTGGCGCTTACACAATCAGAGGGTCGCCTGCTGACTGCATTCGCTTGACCGGCGAGGGCGGCGGGCCTTGGTTGTTGGGCGGGTTCGCGTCGGGCTAGGGGACGATCGTCATGGACGTTGTGAAAATCGCCGGGGCTGCGCTTGGGCTGCTGTGCATGCCAGGCTGCGCCATCGTCAGCGACCTTGGCGCCACTGGCCTTGCCGAGAATATCGAGGACAACGCCGCCACGCTGAACGAGGCGCACACGCGCGCCATGACGGCCATCATCGCGGTCAACGTGCTGCGCGCGCGCGACCGCTGGCCGACCAACTACACCACCCTGTCGGGCATCAAGTCGAACCCCACCCTGTCGCTCAACGGATCGGCCTCGCTCGGGCCGCTGGGCTTCGGCAACGCGCCGATGCCGTTCGCGGGATCGTCGGCCAGCATTTCGCGCAACGAGTCCGCCAACGCAGAGTATTCGGTCAACCCGTTCTCGAACAATGAGAGCACACAGGGCCTGCTGAAGCCGATCCAGCCCGAGATGCTGGAGAGCTACTGGCTGGCCGGCTGGCCGCGCGAGACGCTGATGTGGCTCTTCGTCGACGCGGTCACTTTCGCGGGCGAGGCGCAGCCTTGGTATATCGACGGAGACGAGTTCTCGACCGCGCCATCGGTCTCAGACGCCGCCAACCTCAAGCGCTATGTCGCCATCATCGATGCGGCCAAGCGCGGCGATGTGGTCTTCGGGCCAATGCCCCCGCCCTCGCTCGACCAGCGCAACTGCACGCCCTACGACCCGGTCTACCTGCGCGAGACGCTCGGCGGAGCCTCGCCCGTCGATGGCGGACGTGGCGGTGGCGGCAGCATGGCCGACACGATCCGTACAGTCGAAACACTTACCGGCCGCCAGCTCCTGCTTGCAGACGACACCCGTGTTGCTCGTGCAGACGAGGCCGTCATCGCGCCTGACAGGTTCAACCGCCGCCTGCTGCTCTGTGATCCCGTCGGCGCATCGTGGGGCTTCACCGATGCACGCACCGGCGCGCCGCTCGCGAGCATTCGCACGCGGTCGTTCGACGACATGATTTATTTCCTCGGCGAAACGCTACGCAACGGTACCGAAGAATCGCCGACAGTCGCGGGCAATGTGATCCTGTTCCAGACTTACTCGGAGCGCGCCGAACGCGCCTTCGCCGTGCGTGTCGAACACGCCGGTCGCGTCTATTTCATTGCGCCGCAGATGCTCGATGACGGGACGGGCGGGCCAAAGGATGTCACCGGCAACGTTCTCTCGCTGTTGAACCAGCTTTACCTGCTGGCACAGTCCGACGAGTTCCTGCGAGCGCCCGACGCCCGCATCCGCTGACCTTCACGTCAGACTTGCCTGACTGGCCTGCGCGCCGGGATACCGCTCGCGTCGGCATCGCGCTAGAACCTCCGGGAATCGGAAGTCCAGGTGGACCTCAAATCCGGCGATCGGTGCGCGGCTGGCTGCGCTCGGGTCCGGGTTTTTGGCAGGTGCGTACGTGATCAAGGCCGAACTCTCTGAAGACCCCGCAGACGCAGAGCGCCCGCAGACCGCGCGCTATGCGCAGAAGCGCGAACAGATCATCCAGACGGCGGCGCGCCTGTTCAACACGCTGGGCGTGCGCGGCACGACGCTCGAGGATATCGCCCGCGACGTGGGCATGAACCTCACCAGCATCCGGCACTATTTCCGCCGCAAGGAAGACCTCGTCTCCGCCGCGTTTCAGGACTCAATCGCGACGCACGCCGAAAGGTTCGCGCGCGCGCGCGAGGGCGATGATCGCGAGGCGAGGGTGCGCCGGCTGGTGCGCGAATACTTCGACCTTCGCCGCTCCATCCGAACGGGCGAAAGCCCCGAGGTGATGATCTTCGGCGACATGCGCTCGCTGAACGAACAGCACGCGGCCGAAGTCTGGCCCCGCTATATCGATCTCTTCCGCACCGTTCGTTCGATCCTCAAATCGCCGGATGCGCCTGATGAAGACCGCATGGTCCTCAGCGCGCGCGCGCATTTCGTGATGTCGCACCTGATCCGTTCGGTGTTCTGGCTGCCGGCCTATCCGGCTGAATCGATGGACCGCGTCGAGCGTATGTTCACCGACATCCTGTTCAACGGCCTCGCCGCGCCGGGACAGGTGTTGCGCGAAACTGCGCTGGAAGAACCACAGGACCAGCCGCGCCAGACCTCGTGGGAGGGTTTTCTCCTCGCCGCCACGCGGCTCATCAACGAGCAGGGCTATCGCGGCGCATCGGTCGAACGCATCGCGGCCGAGTTGAACCGCACCAAGGGCGCCTTCTACCACCACGTGGAAGGCAAGGGTGACCTTGTGGTGGCCTGCTTCAATCGCACGCTCGGCCTGCTGCAGGACGCACAGAACCACGCGGTTGCTTCCGAATCCACCGGACTTGCCCAAGCCTATGCCGCCGTCTCCACTCTGGTCCGCCGCCAGCAGACGCCTGTCGGGCCCCTGCTTCGCAACTCTGCCCTGATGTCGGTGGACATGGCGCAGCGCGAACCGATGCAACGGCAGATGGCGCAGGTGATCACGCGCTTTGCCGACATGGCGACCGACGCGCAGCTCGATGGTTCAGGCCGCCTGTGCGACGCACGCATCGCGGGCGAGATGCTGATGGCAACGGTCAACTCGGCCGCGCAGCTCAAGGGCTGGGCAAACGGCAGCAACGCGGAGAACGCCGTCGACCTCTATGTCAGGCCGATGTTCCACGGCCTGTTCGCGTAGGCACGCTCAAGTGGGTGTGTCGTTGAAAGGCTCGGCAACGACCTGCGCGTTGTCTTCGTAAAGAATGTAGCCAGGTCGATCCGTCTTTATCACCTCGATGACGTGGCCTTGATTTGTCAAAAGCGCGGCGAGCCTTCGCATCCTGATGACATGATCCGGCGCAGTGGCCTTGAGCCACGATATACCGTGCGTGGTTCGTCGATAGTATCCCTTGGACTTGGTGCGATTGAAGCGATCCGGCGTTTTCAGATTGCCTTCGAACCAGCTCAGCAAGTCTGCCAGCTCGTGTTGATCGTCGGCAGAAAGACTTGTGTCGTTCTGCAGAGCATAAGCCTCGCCGAACAGTCCGTCGCGAACACCGCTAGACTCGCTAGTGCGCAGAACAACGAATCTGAGGAACACCGCACCCTCGAAAGTCTGCCGCAGCAAGGTTAGCGCGTTTCACAGAAGGCGCAACGTCGCGAGCTTGGCGAACGCGGCGTCAGGTCGTGTGCTGTTCCTGCAGCCAGCGCGTCATCACGCCGCCATCCACGCACTGCTTCCAGGCCTGTTCCGGCGTCTCGGCGTAGGTGAATAACGTCTCGTCCACCTTCGAGATCACGCCATGCTTCACCAGCGCGTGGAAGTTGACCACTTCCTCCCAGAATGCCTGGTCGTAGAGAACGATCGGAATCGGCGGTGACTTTCCGGTCTGGCGCAGGGCAAGAATCTCGAACAGCTCGTCGAACGTGCCGACGCCGCCGGGAAACACCACCAGCGCGTTGGCGCGCATTGCAAAGTGCATCTTGCGCATGGCGAAATAGTGGAAGCGCAGTGTCAGGTCCGGCGTTGAGAACGCATTGGGTTCCTGCTCCATCGGCAGGGTGATGTTGTAGCCGATCGAGGGCGCGCCTACGTCATGCGCGCCGCGGTTGGCTGCTTCCATGATGCCGGGTCCGCCGCCGGTCGCGATGACGTTGTCGCGCGGATGGCTGTTGCGTATCTTGGCGCCGCCTTTCTCGGAAACGATCTGCGCAAACCGGCGCGCGTCATTGTACCAGCGGCGATGATCGGCGGGGCCCTTCTCGCTGAAGCGTGCCGAGCCGAACACCACGATGGTCGAGCGTACGCCCCAGCGATCAAGCGCTTCTTCCGCCTTGTTGTATTCCAGCATGAAGCGCAGGCCGCGCTGGCTGTCGCTCAGGATGTATTCCTGGTCCAGCGCCGCAAGCCGATAGGTGGGCGAGGCCATCTGCGGCGCGTTCGCGCCCTTGCCCCCTGCCAGCTTGGGAATGTCAGCCTTGGTCAGCGTCCCGGCGATCGGGGCGGCAGGAGCGAGCTTGGTGGGCGGTTTGCGGGTCTTCTTTGTCATGCCGGGGTCTTAGCCAGAACCGGGCCAAATCCCAAGTGCGCTTTCGCGAACGGAGCGTAACGCGCCGACTTTCGCCTCATGAGAGTTCCGTCACATCGCGCGGAACGGCCGGCAATGCTGAACGTTGGGAAAAGACAATCCAGCAGGAAGGACCAACACCATGCGGTTGCCGCTCCTGGCGCTGGCGGGGCTTTGCCTCGCCGCCTGCCAGCCAGAATCCGACAAGACCAATCCAGACATTGCCACCGACGACAACGTAGCCGCCCGCGAGGCCACGGGCCCCGCGGTCGGCGCGAACTCTTTCACCGAGCAGCAGGCGCGTGATCGTTTGATCGCGGCCGGATATGCGGATGTCTCGGGCCTTACGCTCGGCGAGGACGGCCTCTGGCGTGGATCGGCCACGGTGGCCGGACAGACGCAAGAGGTATCGCTCGACTATCAGGGCATCGTCACCTCGACCGCGAGCCCCATGACCCCCGGCGCGGCGCCGCCGCCCGGCACGCCCACCGCTCCCACTGGAGCCCCCACAACACCTTCGCCGACGGAGCCGACCCCATGACACTCAATGTCGTACGATTCTTCGACCGCGCACGCGATGCTCTGCTCGTCGCCAGTGATCTAGAAGCTGCCGGCGTCCCGCGTGCCGACATCAGCATCATGGCGAACAACAGCGAGGACTGGTACCGCGACGGCGAACTGGACGAGACGCGTCTGGAAAGTCATCGCCACGTCCAGGAAACCAAGCACGTGGTCCACGACGACCGTGGCAACGCGACCGGAACCGGCGCCACGCTGGGCGGCCTGATTGGCGGCGGCGCTGGCGTGATGGCCGGACTTGGTATGCTCGCCATTCCGGGCATCGGTCCGCTGGTGGCCGTTGGCTGGCTCGCAACAGCTGCGGCCGGTCTTGCGGCAGGCGCGGTGGCCGGCGGCGTGCTCGGCGGTCTTGTGGATGTGCTGACGGGGCAGGGCGTCACGAAGGAAGACGCCACCGTATACGTCGAAGGCGTGCGGCGCGGCGGCGCGCTGGTTACGGCGCGCATTCCGGCTGCGATGGCACAGCAGGTGGAAGCCATCATGGAGCGCCGCAACGCGATCGAAGCGCATACCCTGCGCGACTACTATGGTCGCAATAACTGGGAAGGCTTTGATGAAACGGCCGCTCCGTTGACCGAAGCGGACATCAAGGCCGAGCGCGAAGCACTCAGGCGCTATCCGTCAACACCGCGCACCTGATCAGACGACGCGATGCAATGTGGGCCCGTCGCCCTTAACCGGGCGGCGGGCTTCATTCCATGATATCTTCGTTCCACAATGCCGGATTGGCCGCGATGAAATCGCGCATCTGCCGGATCGATGGCGCATGAGCTGCATCAATCACCTCGATGCCGTGGCTGCGAAGGAAAGCTTCATTGCCGCCGAAACTCACGGTGTCGTTGATCACCACGCGCGGGATCTTGAACTGCACGATCGTGCCCGAACACATCATGCAGGGCGACAGCGAGGTGTAGAGCGTCGTGTCGCGATAGGTCAGCTGCCGCCCCGCCTTGCGCAGGCAATCCATCTCGCCATGTGCAATCGGATCGCCCTGCTGCACACGCTGGTTGTGCCCCGACGCAATCAGCTGCTCGCCGCGCGCCAGCGCCGACCCGATGGGAAGCCCGCCCTGGTCAAGCGAACGCCTCGCCTCCTCGAAGGAGTGCTCGATGAAGCGTAGATCGGCGGGGGAGAGGGCCATCAATGCGCCTCGGCCCACGTCTTCGCGGACTTCGCCTCGACTACCAGCGGTACTTTCATCTCGACGGCAGGCAACGGCGCGCGGGACATCACGGTTGAGGCAAGTTCCGCGAGCTTCTTTGCTTCCTTCTCGGGGCACTCGAAGACGAGTTCGTCGTGAACCTGCAGGAGCATCTTGGCCTTCAGGCCGGCGTCTTCCAGCACCTTGGGCATGCGGATCATTGCGCGCTTGATGATGTCGGCGGCCGAGCCCTGCAGCGGCGCGTTGATCGCCTGGCGCTCGCCGAATGAACGCTCTGCCCCGTTGGGCGACTTGATCTGCGGCAGCCACACCTTGCGGCCGAAGATCGTCTCGACATAGCCATGCTCGCGACCGAAGGCGCGGTACTGCTCCATGTAATCCTGGATGCCCGGGAATTTCTGGAAGTACTTCTTGATGTAGGCAGCGGCTTCCTCGCGCGGGATAGAAAGCTGCCGCGCAAGGCCGAAGCCCGAAATGCCATAAATGATGCCGAAATTGATCGCCTTAGCGTTGCGGCGGATCATCGGATCCATGCCTTTCACGGGCACGCCGAACATCTCGCTCGCCGTCATCGCGTGAATGTCGATGCCGTCCTGGAATGCCTGGCGCAGCGATGGAATATCAGCGACATGCGCCAGCAGCCGTAACTCGATCTGCGAGTAGTCCGCCGACAGCAGCACATTGCCCGGTGCGGCGATGAACGCCTCGCGGATCTTGCGGCCTTCCTCTGTGCGGATCGGAATGTTCTGCAGGTTGGGGTCGGTCGAGGCGAGCCGGCCCGTCTGCGCGCCGGCCAGCGAATAGGACGTGTGGACGCGCCCCGTATTCCTGTCGATCGCCTCGCTTAGCGTCTCGGTATAGGTCGAACGCAACTTCGAGAGCATGCGCCAGTCGAGGAGCACTTTCGGCAATTCATGGCCGTAAGCTGCAAGGTCTTCCAGCGCATCCGCGCCTGTCGCCCACGCACCTGTCTTGGTGCGCTTGGCGCCCACCACATCGCCCAGCTTCATCTCGTCGAACAGGATCTCGCCCACCTGTTTCGGGCTGCCCAGGTTGAACGACCGCCCGGCCAGTTTGTGCGCCTCGTCCTCCAGCGCCGCCATGCGCTGCGCGAACTCGCCCGACAGGCGCGACAGTCGCTCACGATCCACCAGGACGCCCGCACGCTCCATGTCCGACACGACAGGGATCAGCGGCCGGTCCATCGTCTCATAGACGGTGGCGACGCCCTCGTTCGACAGTCGCGGCTTCAGGCGCTCCCACAGACGGAACGTCACATCCGCATCCTCGGCGGCGTAACGCGTCGCCTTGTCGACGGCTACCTGATCGAACGTGATCTGCGATTTGCCCGTGCCGATCAGCTCCTTGATCGGAACCGGCTTGTGCCCGAGGTGCAGCTCCGACAGCTCATCCATGCCGTGATTGTGCTGTCCCGCTTCCAGCACGAATGACATCAGCATCGTGTCGTCGATCGGCGACACCTCGATGCCAACGCCGCGGAAGATGGAAATGTCGTACTTGATATTCTGACCGATCTTGAGAACCGAAGGGTCCTCCAGCAGCGGCTTGAGAAGGTCGATGGCCGTCGCCATCTCGATCTGCACGGGCCTCTCTTCCGAAAGAAGGTCCGTCTTGTTCGCGCCGTGGGCCAGCGGAATGTAGCAGGCCTTGCCCGCATCCAGCGCCATGGAAACGCCAACGAGAGACGCGCCAACGGGGTTGAGTCCGTCCGTCTCGGTGTCCACTGCAAAGAAACCCTGCCGTCGCGCGCTCACGATCCATTCCGCAAGGCGCTCGACCGTGGTCACCGTCTCATAGGTGTCGAGATTGAACGGCGCGCTTTCCGCCACGACCGGCGCCACGCTGTCGCCTGGCGCACCATTGGAAGCGGCAGTGGCTGTCGGTTTCGCGCCGCCCTTGCCCTTTTCTGCCGCCAGCGCGTTCGCCAGGGCCGCCCCGCCAGCCGACGACGAAGGCGCCGGTGCGCCTTCAACGCCCAGCGTCTGCGAGACGCGCGTGGTCAGCGTCCGGAATTCCATCTCCTGAAGGAAAGCGAGCAGGGGCCCCGGCGCGGGATCAGACACGCCCAGCTCTTCGAGCGGAATCTCGACCGGAACATCGTCCTTAAGCGTCACCAGGACTTTCGAGAGGCGCGCCTTCTCCGCGTGCTCGATCAGAGATTCCCGGCGCTTGGGCTGCTTGATCTCGCCGGCGCGGGCCAGCAGCGTTTCAAGGTCGCCATATTCCTGGATCAGCAACGCCGCCGTCTTGATGCCAATGCCCGGCACCCCCGGCACGTTGTCGACACTGTCGCCGCATAGCGCCTGCACGTCGATCACCTTGTCGGGCGTCACGCCGAACTTCTCGAACACTTCGGGCGCGCAGATCTTGCGATCCTTCACCGTGTCCAGCATGCAGATCCTGTCATCGATCAGCTGCATCAGGTCCTTGTCCGCCGACACGATGGAAACCCGCGCGCCCTTCGCGGCGGCCTGGCGCGAATACGTGGCAATCAGGTCGTCCGCCTCGAAGCCCTTCATCTCCAGCGCGGGCTGGCCGAACGCGATGGCCGCGCGGCGCACAAGCGGGAACTGCGGGACCAGGTCCTCCGGCGGCGGCGGGCGCTGCGCCTTGTACTGATCATAGAGCTCGTTGCGGAACGTGATCGCGCCAGCGTCGAAAATGCACGCGAAGTGCGTCGGCTGATCACCCGCCTTCAGGTCTTCCAGCACCTTCCACAGCATGTTGCAGAAGCCCGAGACAGCGCCCACGGGCAGGCCATCCGACTTGCGCGTCAGCTGGGGCAGGGCGTGATAGGCGCGGAAGATGAACCCCGACGCGTCGATCAGATAGACATGGCTGGATGCGTCTACGGGGCGCTGGACCGGCATTCTTCGTATCTCCTGTCGCCCTTGCCCTAACGTACCCGCGGACATTCTTCCACATCGGCGCGAGGTCTACAGGGGCGCGGTAATCTTTACGCTCATTAACCCGGAGACCGGGTCTGGTCCTACCGCCACTCCACCGGAATTTAATCAATCCCTGCGATGAAGTATCGAATTCTGCTGTTCGGGGACACCCAGATGGACACCGCCCGCACCGTCGCGCCGATCGCGCAGGTGGCGCCCAACGCCAACGGGACGCTGCCCCGGTTTGCGCTCGCCTACGTCAGGAACCGCACGACCGGCTTCGGTCTCGTCCTCGTGGTCTGCAATGCGGCGACGCTCGGCTACTGGTTCGGGCCTGCGCCGGCTGCGGTATGGGGCGTGGCTGCCGCCGCCCTGCTGCTGGCGACCGTCATTCTCGGTGTCCGCCGCGCCCTCGGCGATACTACCCGGGAAAAGACATACGCCGTCATTCACATCGCCCTGGTTGCGCACTGGATGGTCAGCGCTTCGGCTCTGTGGGCGACTGGCGACATGGCCGCCTGGGTGATCGCGTTGATGACGTGCAGCTCATGGGTGCTGCATGTGATCTTCATGACACGTGGCCAGGCGCATATCATGACGCCCGGCCTCATCGTCTGCTCGGCGCCGCTCCTCGCCTTCATGCTGCATTCCTCGTGGAGCCAGTTGCCGGGCTGGGTCGCTATCGCCGCGAGCGTCTCAGCTGTCTTCATGGTCGCCAGCATCGCAGAGTCGGCGCTGTTCTCGCTGCGCAACTATCGCGTGATCCGCAACTCCCTCGCCGAGGCCGACGCCACGAAGAAGCGTCTGGAGTTCGCAATCCAGGGTGCAGGCGATGGCTTCTTCGAAATCGATTTCGAGACCATGGCCGCCACCGTCAACGAGCCGCTCGCCCGGATCATCGGAGCCGGCGGCAAGGATGGCCACACGGCCAGCCTCGATAACTTCCATGAGACCGTCCACCCCGACGACCGCGACCTCGTCTTCGGCTCCATCGAAACGGCGCGCGAAGGCGCCATCGACAGCTGGAAGCAGGAACTCCGCGTCCGCTTTGCTTCGGGCGAGTATCGCTGGATGCAGCTGCGCGCCCAGGTGCTGGAAGCCAACGACCTGCACGGACGCAAGCTGATCGGCACCGTTGTCGATCTCACAGCGTGGAAGACGATCGAGAGCGAACTCCGCAAAGCGAAAGAATCCGCCGAAGCCTCATCCAACGCCAAATCGCAATTCCTCGCCAACATGAGCCACGAGATACGCACGCCATTGAACGGCGTCCTCGGTATGGCGCAGGCGCTCGAGGGCGATGGCCTCAACCCCGCCCAGAAGGAAAAGGTCGGGGTCATCCTCGATTCAGGCAAGTCGCTGATGGCGCTGCTGAACGACGTGCTCGACCTCACCAAGATCGAAGCGGGCAAACTCGAAATTTCCTGCGTGCCGGGCGATTTCCTGCACACCATGAAGCGCACGCGCCAGCTGTTCCAGTCGACGGCCGAGGAAAAGGGTCTCGACCTCTTCGTGCGTTACGACTCCAACTTCCCGCAGCGCCTCAGCTACGATCCCACGCGCGTGCGCCAGTGCGTCTCCAACCTTCTGTCCAACGCCATCAAGTTCACGGGGCAGGGCCGCGTCGAAGTCGCAATCTCCGCCAAGGCGCGTGGCGATGGCCAGTACATCGTCGCTGTCGAAGTCTCCGATACCGGCATCGGCATGAACCCCGAAACTGTCGGCCGGCTGTTCACCGTCTTCACCCAGGCCGATGGCGCCACCACCCGCAAGTTCGGCGGCTCGGGCCTTGGCCTCGCCATCTCGCGCCAGCTTGCCCGCATGATGGGCGGCGACATCACAGTCACGTCCGAGGAAGGCCGCGGCTCCACTTTCCGCCTGACCTTCCAGGCCGTGGAAGCCAAACCTGAAGCGCCGTCGAAAGCCGAACCCGCAAAGGCGATCGATCCGGCCAAGCGCTCGCTATGCGGACTGCGCGTGCTGCTCACCGACGACAACGCGATAAACCGCCAGGTCATCAAGCTTTTCCTCGCCCCCCAGGGTTGCGACATCGCCGAGGCGACCAACGGCAAGGAAGCGCTCGACAAGATCGCGCAGGGCGATTTCGACATCGTGCTGCTCGATGTCCACATGCCCGTCATGGACGGCAAGGAAGCGATCCAGCGCCTGCGCGCCAACCCGCGCTGGGCGAGCCTGCCGGTCATCGCCCTGACCGCCGACGCCATGAGCGGGGATCGCGAGAAGTATCTCGCCCTCGGCATGACCGATTACGTCTCCAAGCCGGTCGACCAGCGCGAACTCATCGCCCGGATGTACAAGGTGATGGGCCTCGAGGCGCCTCCCCAGGCCGCCTCTCCCGCCGCCCGGACCGCCTGATCCTCGCAAAGATCGCCAGCACCGGCGCGAACACACGCATGTGACGGCCCCTGCTGATTGTGCTCCGGCCATCATTGTTCCGCATTTTGGAGCGAATCCTTCCTGTGCCGGGGCCGCAAGCGTGCGCGCCTCGCCTTGCGGTGCGGCGTCTTTAGCGCCAGTGTCCGCAGGAAATTCCAGCCCCAGCGGGCTGTAGACCGGGAGCCGTGTACGTATGTCCGCCAAGCCTCAGATGCGGTCCCTGCTGATCAAGGTCGGAATTCCGGTCCTGGCCGTCGCCGCCATCGCCGGGGCCTTCTTCGCGCCGGCTCTCCTCAAGGTGGAAACACCCCCCAACGCCATCGCCCAGCCGGGAAGCCCTGCGGTCCCCGCCATCGCTGGCCGTCCCGTCATGGGCGAGGATTTCTCTGGCCTTGCCCGCTCCCTGATGCCCTCCGTCGTCAACATCGCCACCCGCCAGACAGTGGCGCGCGGCGGCCTTCCGGCGTTCGGCCCCAACTCCCCACTGAACGAGTTCAACGAACTGCTCGGCCGCGGCCAGGGCGGGGTGCGTCGGCAGTCTTCGCTCGGCTCCGGCTTCGTCATTGACGCCACGGGCTATGTCGTCACCAACAACCACGTCATCGAAGGCGCCGACGAGATCGACGTCGTGTTCTCCGATGGCTCCGTCCTCGCCGCCAAGCTGATCGGCACCGACGAGGATGTCGACCTCGCCCTGCTGAAGGTCGAACCGCGCACGCCGCTCACAGCCGTTCCGTGGGGCAATTCGGATCAGGCCGACGTCGGCCAGTGGGTCATCGCCATCGGCAACCCGTTTGGTCTTGGCGGCACGGTCACCGCCGGCATCATCTCCGCGCGCGCGCGCGACATTGGCGCTGGCAGCTTCGACGACTTCATCCAGACCGACGCGGCCATCAACAAGGGCAACTCCGGCGGCCCGCTGTTCAACCTGCGCGGCGAGGTCATCGGCATCAACACGGCGATCATCTCGCCGGGCGAAGCCGGCGGCTCCGTCGGCGTCGGCTTCTCGGTTCCCGCCAACTTCGCGAAAGTGGTGGTCGACCAGTTGCGCGAATACGGCGAGACGCGCCGCGGCACGATGGGCCTCACCGCCCGCCCGGTCGACCAGGCTATCGCCGAAGCCTACGGCCTCTCCAATCCGCAGGGCGCCATCATTACGTCGGTCGAAGAGGGCGGCGCAGCCGCCAAGGCTGGCCTGCAGAAGGGCGACCTGATCACCGCGCTCAATAACCAGGCGATCAAGGAAAGCCGCGACCTGTTCCGCATCATGGGCGTAACCCAGGTCGGGACGGAGATTTCCGTCCGTTACCTGCGCAACGGCAAGCAGGCGACCGCTACGGTCAAGCTCGCTCCGGGTTCGTCCGGCGCGGCCGAGCGCGATGAAGAGCCCGATGTGGTCGCCGAACTCACCAACATCCTCGGCATCCAGTTCAAGGCCATCGACGACGCCGACCGCCGCCGCCGCAACATTCCCGCATCCGTGCGTGGCGTGATCGTCCAGTCGATCGAGGGCGGCTCGGACGCGCTCGGCAAGATCCCTGTCGGCTCCGTGGTAACGGAAGTTCACTTCCAGCCCGTCTCATCCCCGGAACAGGCCATCGCCGCCGCCCAGGGCGCCAAGGCCGCGAACAAGCCCGTGCTGCTCCAGCTATGGGGCGAAGACGAGGTGTTCTACGTGGCGGTGAGGGCGCGCTAGGCGCGAACGTCGCTGACGCCGTAGCCTTGGAAGAACAGCGCCGCTCTTAGATCGGTGTGTTCAATTCGCGCTCGCGTTTGCGCGGCCACAACCGGCTTCGCCTTGTAGGCCACGCCAAGGCCAGCGGCCTTGATCATATCAAGATCATTCGCGCCATCGCCCATAGCGAGCGCGTCGTTCGCCACGCCGCCCAGCGCAGCCGTCTCTTCCACCAAAGCGGCCAGCTTCGCTTCACGCCCCAGGATCGGCCGTCCCACGTCACCGGTCAGCTTCGCGCCATCATCGATCAGCGTGTTCGCCCGGTCCGCCTCGAACCCCGCCATCGCCGCCACGCGCGATGTGAAATAGCGGAAGCCGCCCGACACCAGCACACACCGCGCGCCATGCGCCTTCATCGTCGCCACCAGTTCGCGCGCGCCGGGATTCAGCCGCACGCGTTGCTCATGGCATGCCGCCAGCGCCTCCAGCCCTAAGCCCTTCAGCATCGCCACGCGCTGGGTGAGAGCGCCCTCGAAATCCAGCTCGCCCCGCATCGCCCGCTCGGTGATCGCAGAAACTTCCGCCTTCAGCCCCGCAAAGTCCGCCAGTTCGTCGAGGCATTCCTGCCCGATGATGGTCGAGTCCATGTCCGATATCAGCAGCCGCTTCCTGCGGTTTGCACTCGGCGTAATCGCCCAGTCGATGCCATGGGCCGCCGCCTGCTGCTCCAGCCACGGAACCAGCGCGGCATCCGTCTCAACCGCCCGTTCGGCAATGCGCCAGCCGCCGCTCGACCTGTCAGCAACATCGCCCACGCCGCCGGGCGCGCGGCTCGCCAGCGGCGCGACATCGGCGGTCAATGAAACAAGGGTCAGGACTTCGGTCATGGACGAGCGCGCCGGGTCAGGTTAGGGCGGGCCAGCGCTGTAACAGGCGCGGCGGCCGCGCGCAAACCGCAGCCGCTCGAGTTGGGGTCACGAGTTTCTGTAATGCGTCCGGCAATTCTCATCCACGGGCCAACCGCCAGCGGCAAGACGAAGCTGGCCATCGCGCTCGCGCGCCGTCTCGACGGCGAAATCGTCAATGCCGACGCCATGCAGTGCTATCGCGATCTCAACGTGCTGACCGCCCGGCCAGACGCCGAGGAACTCGCCGCCGCGCCCCACAACCTGTTCGGTCATGTCGATGCATCGATCCGCCATTCCGCTGGCGACTGGACGAAGCAAGCCACCGCCGAAATCGCGCGCATTTCCGCAGCCGGCAAAGTCCCCGTGATCGTCGGCGGCACCGGGCTCTATCTGACCGCGCTCACGGACGGCCTGTCCGAAATCCCCGCCATCGACGACCATCATCGCCGCGAGGCGCGCAATCGCGTAGCGACCGACCTTCCCGGCGCATGGGCCGAGGTCCAGGCCAGCGATCCCGTCACCGCCCAGCGCATCGAGCCGGGTGACCGCCAGCGGATTTCCCGCGCGCTCGAAGTGCTGCTGGCCACCGGCCATCCGCTCTCGCATTTTCACGGCAAGGCGACGCCTATCCTGCCCCCAGGCAGGTGGGCCGGCGTCACGCTGACCCCGCCGCGCGAGACGATCTATGGCCGCATCGACGCCCGCGTGGACGCCATGATCAAGACCGGCGCGCTCGACGAGGCGCGTACACTGTGGGCGCGCGGCCTCGAGCGCGACTGCCCCGCCATGCGCGCCCACGGCATGCCCGGCTTCTGCGACTACTTCGACGGCCGCGCGTCGCTGGAAGACGCCGTCGAACGCTGCAAGCGCGACACCCGCCGCTACGCGAAACGCCAGATGACCTGGATCGCCCACCAGTTCACGCTCTGGCCCCGCATTCCTTCGGAGCGCCTGGACGTGCGAACGCGTGTTATCGCGGACCTTTGGGAAGAGGTGCAGGCGGGCTAGGGCGAGTTACACTGCGCGAGTGGCTCGCGCGGTGTAAGAACACACTGTCTCGACAAGATAAGGTCAAATCTTGCCCGTCCGGCCCCGTTGACGCTGCGCGTGTGAAACGGTATTGGCCTTTTCCATAGTGAACTTGGGAGAATAACCCATGTCCGAGCGCCGCGTGGCCCTCGTACTCGTAATTGGCTCGCCGCCGGCCCGGTAACTCACCCGGGACCGAACGGCGAGACGCACACCAAAGGGCCCCAGTGGCCCTTTTTCTTTTTCCCCGGGGCTCAGACAAAGCCCACCAGAACGACGAGCGGCGAAGATGGACGGATCCAGCAAGACTGAAACCCAGGCCACCGAGATCATGACCGGCGCCGAGATCGTCCTTCGTGCGCTCGCCGACCAGGGCGTTGACACCATCTTCGGTTATCCGGGCGGCGCCGTCCTTCCGATCTACGACGCCATCTATGCCCAGCAGCAGGTGCGCCACATCCTGGTCCGGCACGAGCAGGGCGCCGGACACATGGCGGAGGGCTATGCCCGCTCCACCGGCAAGTGCGGCGTTGCTCTCGCCACCTCCGGCCCCGGCGCCACCAACATGGTGACGCCGATCACGGACGCGCTGATGGATTCCATTCCGATGGTCGTCATCACTGGCCAGGTGCCCACTCACCTGATCGGCACGGACGCGTTCCAGGAAGCCGACACCGTCGGCATCACGCGCGCCTGCACCAAGCACAACTATCTCGTCCGCGACGTGAACGACCTCGCCCGCGTCATCCACGAAGCGTTCTACATCGCCACCACTGGCCGCCCGGGCCCGGTCGTGATCGACATTCCGAAGAACGTGCAGTTCGCCAAGGGCAAATACGTCGGTCCCAAAGCCATCGAACACCGCACTTACCATCCGCGCACCGAGCCGCAGGACAAGCGCATCGAGGAAGCCGTCGCCCTGATGGCCGGCGCCCAGCGCCCGATCATCTATTCCGGCGGCGGCGTCATCAATTCGGGCCCAGCGGCATCCGAAGCTCTGCGCGCGCTGGCGAAAGCCACCGGCTGGCCGGTCACCTCCACGCTGATGGGCCTTGGCGCCTTTCCGGCGTCAAGCCCGCAATGGCTCGGCATGGTCGGCATGCATGGCTCGTTCGAGTCCAACAACGCGATGCACGATTGCGACGTCATGCTGTGCGTCGGCGCGCGCTTCGATGATCGCGTCACAGGCAGGCTGGATGCCTTCTCGCCCGGCTCGAAGAAGATCCACATCGACATCGATCCGTCCTCGATCAACAAGAACGTCCGCGTCGATGTTCCCATCGTCGCCGATTGCGGAAAGGCGCTCTCTGCGCTGCTCAAGACCTGGACAAAGAAGGCCGGCAAGACGCCGGACCTGAAACCCTGGATCGCGCAGATCGACACATGGCGCGCCCGCAAGGGCTTCGCCTATCCGAACTCGAAAACGCTGATCAAGCCGCAATACGCCATCGAGCGTCTCTACGAACTCACGCGCGACAAGGACGTCTACATCACCACCGAGGTCGGCCAGCACCAGATGTGGGCCGCCCAGTTCTTCCACTTCGACCAGCCCAATCGCTGGATGACGTCGGGCGGTCTCGGCACGATGGGCTATGGTCTCCCCGCCGCCATCGGCGTGCAGGCCGCGCACCCCAACGCGCTGGTCATCGACATCGCGGGCGATGCCTCCGTGCAGATGACGATGCAGGAAATGTCCTGCGCCATCCAGCACGACCTGCCCGTGAAGATCTTCATCCTCAACAACGAATGGATGGGCATGGTCCGCCAGTGGCAGCAGCTGCTGCATGGCGAGCGCTACTCGCACTCCTATTCCGACGCGCTCCCCGATTTCGTGAAGCTGGCCGAGGCCTATGGCTGCCACGGCATCCGCTGCGATGATCCGGCAAAGCTCGACGACGCCATCCTGGAGATGATCAACACGCCCAAGCCCGTGCTGTTCGATTGCCGCGTGGAAAAAGCCGAGAATTGCTTCCCGATGATCCCCTCGGGCGCCGCCCACAACGAGATGATCCTCGGCAAGATCACCGGCGACGAAATCGGCGAAGCTGGTAAGATGCTGGTCTGAGGAAGAACGACGGTATGAAACGCCTTCTCCCAGCCCTCATCCTCGTGCTCGCCGCTTGCGACCCCGCGCCGGAACTTGACGGCGGTGCACCGGCTGACGATCCCGCCCTTGACGGTGGGCCCACGTCCACCGGCCCGGTGGCTGATCCTCTCGCCGACGCGCCGGAGATAGCCGACGCGGCCTCCGCGCCAGCTCTCGGTATTACACCGCCCATGGGTGTGCAGTTGGTCGAAGGCTGCGAAACCATCGTCGCCGCCGACTACACAAGCCCGCCCAAGATGGATTGCCTGCTGTTCCAGACCGCAGATCGCGAGCCCGGCAAGCTCGACGCCGGCATCCTGGTCGCGATTTCGGAAGCAGGCTGGAAGCTGGTCCGCTCGCAGCGCAATGAGCATTATCTCGAACGCCCCCACGCCGGAACTGACTGCGCCGACGTGGCCGTCATTTCCGTGCTGACTGACAGGGTGCAGGCCGTCGTCGATCACGCCGGCGGCGGCAAGGCCGCTGCCGGCTCCGTCTGGGAAGCCTACGCCATCCCCGCATCGACGCTACAGGCCTGCGGCGCCAGCCGCACGCCGCCACAGGGGGGCCAGTGATGCAGGAATTCTTCGAAAGCCTCGGCATCGAACACTGGCTGGCCATCGGCTCGGCGGTGCTGGCCCTTGCCTCGTTCATTCTCAACATGCGGCTGGTCAACAAGCAGGAGCGGCGCAACGCCGTCGCGATGAAGATGGCGCACGACAGCGATATCATCCGCTGGTCCGACGAAGTGATCTCGCTTCTTGCCGCGTCCCAGGAAATGGTTGCGGAGAAGGGCGTCTCGTACGGCGAGGTGGAGTTCGCATCGCGCCGCTCCGCGGTCCGCGCACAGCTTTCGGCTCTGATTGACCGTGGCCGCCTGTTCTTCCCGAACCGTGAAGACGACGATCATGGCAAGGAGAAGGAAGCTGGCTTCCGCGGCCATCGTCATCCTGCCCTCGACGTGCTCGTCGCCGCCTATGCGACGATCGACAAGTCCGGCTATTCGCCCGGCCCTGATCGCGACGCCATCGCCGCGCTAACGACCCAGCGCCGCAAGTTCATGGCCGAAGTGTTCCAGGCCGTCGATCCCGTCCGCCGCGGCGAGAAACTCAAGGAGGTTACCTGATGTCCCGTGCGCCGCGCACACGCCAGACGCCCAAGAACGGCCGCGAGGATCCCGCCTCCGCGTACGACATGACGCCCTCGAACGAGCTGATCGAGCGGCGCACGCTCGCCTGCATCGTCGACAACGAGCCTGGCGTCCTCGCCCGTGTCGTCGGCCTATTCGCCGCGCGCGGCTACAACATCGAAAGCCTCACCGTCGCCGAGATCGACCGAAATGCGCACCAGTCACGCATCACCATCGTGACGTCGGGCACCAACCACGTGCTCGAACAGATCGAGCAACAGCTTCTTCGGCTCGTCCCCGTCGCCAAGGTGATCGACGTCACCAACTCCACCGGCGGCATCGAGCGCGAACTCGCCCTCGTGAAGGTCGCGGGCACAGGCGAGAAGCGCGTCGAGAGCCTGCGCATCTCCGAAATCTTCCGCGCCCACGTGATCGACACCACAAACGAGAGCTTCATCTTCGAGCTCACCGGCGCCAGCCAGAAGATCGACCAGTTCGTCGAACTCATGCGCCCCCTCGGCCTCGTCGAGGTCTCGCGCACCGGCGTGCTCAGCATTCAACGCGGCAAGGAGAAGGCAGGATGAAACGTTCAGCTTATCGCTACGCATTCGGCGCGATCGTGCTTGCATTCACCGTCGCCTGCTCGGGCGAAGTCGCCGTGGATGTCTCGACCAAGACCACGCCCGAAGCGACGCTCGAAGCCGCCATGCAGGCCGACCGCGACTTTGCGGCGATGGCCGCTTCGCAGGGCCTCAAGCCGGCCTTCCTCAAATACATGCACGCGACGGACTCGAAATTCCTGTCGCCAGGCGCCGTGGCGCAGGGCGCGGAAGCCATCGCCGCCGGCTTCGACGGATCGCCCCCTGACTTCATGGTCAAGTGGACGCCCGATGGCGGGCAGGGCTCGGCCTCCGGCGACCTTGCCGTCACCACCGGCCTCTACACGATCACCGTTGGCGACCAGACCATCGAGAAGGGCCGCTATGTCACGGTATGGGGCAGGGACGCCGCAGGCGAATTGAAAGCCACGATGGACATGAGCGTCCCCGAACCGCTTACACCCCTCGCGCCGCCAGCGCCCGATCCGGAAGGCCGTCCCGGCTGAGCCCCCAACTAAACGACGAAATCAGTTTTCGAATGCGGGCCGTTCGCGTAATGGGGCGGCCAAATTGCCAAGGGTAGCGACGATGAAAGTCTATTACGAAGCCGACGCCGATCTCTCGATCATCCAGTCGAAGAAGGTCGCAGTCATTGGTTATGGCAGCCAGGGCCACGCCCACGCGCTCAACCTGCGCGAGTCCGGCGTGAAGGACCTCGTCGTCGGCCTCCAGCCGAACTCGGGCTCGAAGCCCAAGGCCGAGCAGGAAGGCCTGAAAGTCGTCACGCCCACCGAGGCCGCCAAATGGGCCGACGTGATGATGATCCTCACGCCTGACGAGAAGCAGGCCGTGATGTACGCCAATGAAATCGAGCCGCACACCCGCAAGGGCCAGCACCTGATGTTCGGCCACGGCTTCAACATCCACTACGGTCTCATCAAGCCGCGCGCCGACATGGACGTGTCGCTCTCCGCGCCCAAGGGCCCAGGCCACACGCTGCGCAACCAGTACACCCAAGGCCGCGGCCTGCCGGGCCTCATCGCCATCCATCAGGACGCCTCGGGCGTCGCGCAGGCTGTCGCGCTCTCCTACTCGAAAGCCATCGGCAACACCCGCGCCGGCGTCATCCAGACCTCCTTCCGCGAAGAGACCGAGACGGATCTGTTCGGCGAACAGGCCGTGCTCTGCGGCGGCCTCGTCGAGCTGATCAAGGCCGGCTACGAAACGCTGGTCGAAGCCGGCTACGCGCCGGAGATGGCCTACTTCGAATGCCTCCACGAAGTGAAGCTGATCGTCGACCTGATCTACGAAGGCGGCATCGCAAACATGAACTACTCGATCTCCAACACCGCCGAGTACGGTGAATACGTCACCGGCCCGCGCATCATCACGTCCGACACCAAGGCCGCGATGAAGAAGGTGCTGGAAGACATCCAGCAAGGCCGCTTCGCCCGCGACTGGGTCCTCGAGAACCAGGCCGGCGCCCCGTCCTTCCAGGCCATGCGCAAGAAGATGAGCGGCCACCCGATCGAGGAAGTCGGCGAAAAGCTCCGCGGCATGATGCAGTGGTCGAAGTCCAACCGCCTCGTCGATCGCGCGAAGAACTAGCATAGGCTTGATCCTCCTCCGCGAAGCGGGGGAGGATCATATCGTCATGCCTTTCACTCACCGCCTCGCTACCGAAGACGATCTCCCCGCCATCCTAGCGCTGATGGATCTTGCCATCGCCGAACACCTGAAAGCGTTCCTCGATCCCGCGCAGGTCGAACTCTCGAAATCCATAATGGGTCTCGACACCCAGCTGATCGCCGACCGCACCTACGTCCTGGTTGAGGAGCAGGGCCGTCTCGCCGGCTGCGGCGGCTGGTCCCGCCGCGCCACGCTCTATGGCGGCGACCATTCCACATCCCAGCGCAACGCGGCCCTGCTCGACATGTCCAAGGACGCAGCCCGCATCCGCGCCATGTATACCCACCCCGATTTCGCCCGCCGCGGCGTCGGCCGCCTCATCTTGCAGATCTGCGAGAACGCCGCGCGCGAGGCCGGCTTCAAGGCCGTCGAACTCATGGCCACGATGTCCGGCGAGCCGCTCTACCGCGCCTGCGGATATCACGACATCCAGCGCATCATCGCCGCCTCGAAAGACGGGGTCGATGTCCCCGGTGTCCGGATGGGGAAGGGGCTCTAGGCCCATTGCCCCCGACACGCCGAACCTCCATGTTCGCCTGATGTCAGAAGATACCAACGCTCCCCGCACCAACACCGGCCAGCGCCAGCCCATCATCAACGCACCGCTACTCGTCATCCTGATGTCGGCGTTGCTGGTCGCGTTGCATGCGTTCGTCACATTCTCGTCCGGCGCGGACCAGCAACTGATCATGGAGAATTATGCCGTGGTCCCCGGCCGCTTCTGGGCGCCGGCGGGTTCGCCTTACGTCTATCCCGATCATATCTCCGGCCTCATCACGCTGGTCTCCACCGCGCTGCTGCATGCCGACTGGACGCACGTGATGATCAACTCGCTGATGCTGCTGGCTTTCGGCACGCCGGTCGCCCGCGCTTTCGGGAACGATGTGCGCGGCTGGGGTCTGTGGATGCTGCTGTTCGTCGGCTCCATCGTCGCCGGCTCCGCGCTCTATCTCGCGCTGGCGGATGTGAACGGGCCGTACCTGATCGGCGCGTCGGGAGGAACTTCGGGCCTGATGGCCGCCGCCTTCCTGCTTGGCCCGTGGGGCGGCAAGCGCCCGCTCTGGGCCCGCGAATTCGTTTCGTTCAGCATCGTCTTCGCGCTGATCAACGTGCTGCTCGTTCTTGTGGCGCCCTATGCCCTCGGCATGGCCGTCAGCTGGGAAGCCCACCTTGGCGGCTACGTTGCGGGCGCTATCCTCATGGCGGTCCTGCCGGTCCGTGGCTACCGTGCGTCTTGATTGTGACGGCTTGGCGCCCGCCTCATTCGGGCCGCGTTCATGTGGGACGGCGCTATAACGACTGCGAACGTCGGGCCCCAACGCAATGGGTCTGGCTCGAAGGAGACATGAGATGAGGTTTCTGATTTCCGCCGCCCTGGCCCTGGTTGTCGTTGCCGGCGCCACAGCCGACACGCTGAAGGACGGCTCCGTCCAGGTCACCCCGGGCAAGTACAAGTGGATGCAGGAAACCAGCCTGGCTGGCGTCCCGCTCAAGGAAGAGAACCTTGAGTGCCTGATCCCCGAAGAATCGAAGATCACGCTGTCCAAGCTGGCGACCGATCTCCAGAAGGGCTGCACCGTCGGCAATGTCCGCGCGATTAAGGGCGGCTACCTGTTCAAGCTCTCCTGCACAGGCAAGACCACCGGCACGGCTGACGCCACGCTGCTGCATACGGACAAGTCGATGACCATCCACGCCAAGGGTTCGGCCGATCTCGGCCCAATCCCGGTCGGCTTCTCGATGAAGGCCCAGGCCACGTACCAGGGCGCCTGCACGCCGGACGAAGTCGCCAAGGCGAAAGAGCGCTACCTGAAGGAAAACCCCGGCGCGACCGTTCAGTAACGCGCCGGTTGCAGAAAAACGAAGCGCCCCGCAGCTTGATCTGCGGGGCGCTTTCTTTTTGGTCCGAGACTTTATCAGAACGCCCAGTTCAGTCCCAATTGGACAACGGGATAGATCTCGTAGTCGTCCACGTCGCTTTGCAGGTTCTGCTCTTCCTGCGCCAGTTGCGCCTGGAAGTTCGAGTCGTTCGAAAGCGTGCCGCCTGAAGCGGTAAGGCTCACATCCGGCGTGCCGGTGAACATCGCGCCCGCGATGAAACGGAAGCTCAGCCCCTTGGTGTCGAAGCTCGAATCCCAGCCCAGTCCCAGGAATGGCGCGGTGTCTTCGAGATCGCCCTTCATGTTCAACGTGCCCACCTGCGCGGGGGTGAAGGTCTGGTTGCCGATCTCGACGTTCGCAGTCGGCGTCGCGAACAGGTCGAGCGTCTTCTCGCCGAAGTAAGCGCCGCCGGTCAGCATGAACGCGTTGCCGAACGGATGCAGGTCCAAAAAAGCGCCGGCCGTGGAAAGATCGAGATCGCCCTGGTAGGCGATGTCGTCATAGGTGTCGTCCGCTTCGTACTGGAAGTAATTGTACCCGCCGCGGATCGCGAGAATCGGCGCGACCTTCATCTTGGCTTCGGCTGTCCCGCCAGTCGTGCCGATGCTGCCGCTGATGGCGACCTGCGCGTCCGCAACTGCCGCTGCCAGTCCCGTTCCAGCCGCCAGCGCGGCCATGGCGATCATGCGTTTCATGTCAGCTCCCATGTCCCGGCATCGCGGGACGATGGTGGGGACCGTGATGAGGTTCGCACGCCGCCGCAAGCCTGCCGATGCCCCAGTCTTCACGCCGCGGCGCGCCGCTCTGCGCGATGGCCGTCCCACGCCGCCATCATCACCGCCAGCACGATCACGCCAGCCCCGGTCCACACCTGCCAGCGGGGCGTCTCGGCGAAGAACACTATGCCAAGCAAGGCGCTCCAGATCAGGGCCGTATATTCCGCAGGCGCAACGCTTTGCGCAGGCGCCCGCGCATACGCCGCCGTCAGCATGAACCACATCACGAAGCCGGTGAGCCCTGTCGCCGCAAACAGTGGCAGGTCCGCCGGGTGCGGCGCCACGCCCAGCCACAGCGCGAACGGCAACAGGTAGAAGGCCGGGAACAGGTTGCTCAGGAACGCCGTCGTCACCGCACTGTCATTGCGCGCCAGCTGCCGCAGCAACACCATCGACAACGCATAAAGCGCCGCCGCGAACACGCCAGACAGCACGCCCTCCAGCCGCCGCGCGGTGTCGCCAGCGCCCTCAGCGCCCTGCACGGTGATCACCATGCCGATGAACCCGATGCCCAGCGCCAACGCCGCCATCGCCCGCACGCGCTCGCCCAGGATCAGCCGCGCGAGTGGCGCGATCATCAGCGGCGCGCAGAAGATCAGCACCGTCGCCTCCGCGATCGGGAGGATGGTGAGACAGTTGAAGAACAGCAGCGAGCACACCGCGATGATCACCGCGCGCAGTGCGTGCCGCCGCAGCCCCGCCGCACCGGGCAACCGCGACTTCGTCGCGACGATAGCCACGCCCGCAAACACCGCGCCGAAGACATACCGCGCCGAGGCGATCAGAACGACGCTGTAGGCCGCGCCCAGCGTCTTCACCATCGCATCCATCGCGCAGCCGAGCATGACGCCCACCACGGCGATCAGGATGGGCGGCGTCCGTCTTGCTATTTCAAAGGGGGAGGCGGTCGGCATCCGCCCTTCCAGCATGGCGCGCCGGGTACCTCAATGTCCGAATTTTCGAGGGTTCCGCTACGGCAAGGAATAGCTCGCGAAGACCGCCATCATCAAACTTGCGTCAAAAGGGCAATTTGGGCATGTTCCGCCCACCTTACGGGCGGGCCAACCGCAACTCTCTGGGGGAGAGTTGCGTGGGAAGTCGTCCATTTTCAACCTGATAGAGGATGACGATGAGCGAACTTTCGCTATGGCTTCCCATAATCGCAGGCGCAATCGCGGTTGCTTATGGCGTGATCACCACCCAGCGCCTCATGGCCTTGCCGACTGGCAACGCCAAGATGCAGGAAATCGCAAAAGCGATTCAGGAAGGCGCCAACGCCTACCTCAACCGTCAGTATCGCACGATCGCCATGATCGGCGCCGTCGTCGTGGTGCTGGTCGCCATCTTCTTCATGAACTGGCAGGCCCCCGTCGGCTTCCTGATCGGCGCGATCCTCTCGGGCGCAGCCGGCTATATCGGCATGAAGATCTCGGTGCAGGCCAACGTCCGCACCACTGAAGCCTCCTCCAAGGGTCTCGCCCAGGGCCTCAGCGTCGCCTTCCAGTCGGGCGCCGTCACCGGCATGCTCGTTGTCGGCCTCGCGATCCTCGGCCTCGGCGGCTACTACGCCCTGCTGACTGTCGGCCTCGGCCTTCCGCCGGGCGACCGCACGGTCGTCAACGCCATGGTCGCCCTCGGCCTTGGCGCGTCCCTCATCTCCATCTTCGCCCGTCTCGGCGGCGGCATCTTCACCAAAGGCGCCGACGTCGGCGGCGACATGGTGGGCAAAGTCGAAGCCGGCATCCCCGAGGATGATCCGCGTAACCCCGCCACCATCGCCGACAACGTGGGCGACAACGTCGGCGACTGCGCCGGCATGGCGGCCGACCTGTTCGAAACCTACGCGGTGACCATCGTCGCCACGATGGTTCTCGCCTCGATCCAGTTCGCTGGCGTGGCCCAGACCGGCATGATGATGCTCCCGCTCACCATCGCGGGCGTCTGCATCGTCACCTCGATCATCGGCACGTTCTTCGTGCGTCTCACGCCGGGCTCGCGCAATGTGATGGGCGCCCTCTACAAGGGCTTCATCGCCTCCGCCGTGCTCTCGGTCCCCGCGCTCTATGGCGCGATCTGGCTCGCGCTGGGTGATCCGATGGCCACTTCGGTCACCATGTCGGACACGCTCGGCACCGCCATCCCGGCCATGAACCTGTTCTGGTGCGGTGTTGCCGGCCTCGTCGTCACCGGCCTCATCATCTGGATCACCGAATACTACACCGGCGTCGGCTACCGCCCCGTCCGGTCCATCGCCCAGGCTTCGGTCTCGGGCCACGGCACCAACGTGATCCAGGGTCTCGCCGTCTCGCTCGAGGCGTGCGCCGTCCCGGCCGTGATCATCATCGCGGGCATCATCTTCACCTACTCGATGGGCGGCCTCATCGGCATCGGCATCGCGGTCACCACGATGCTGGCGCTCGCCGGCATGGTCGTGGCGCTCGACGCCTTCGGCCCGGTCACCGACAACGCCGGCGGCATCGCCGAAATGGCGGGCCTCGATGACTCGGTCCGTGAAACCACCGACACGCTCGACGCCGTCGGCAACACGACGAAAGCCGTCACGAAAGGCTACGCCATCGGCTCCGCCGGTCTTGGCGCGCTCGTGCTGTTCGCCGCCTTCACGGAAGACCTCAAGCACTTCGCCGAAAGCGCAGTGCAGGGCTCGCTCCTGTTTGGCGTCGAGGCCGACTTCTCGCTCTCGAACCCCTACGTCGTGGTTGGCCTGCTGTTCGGCGGCCTCCTGCCGTTCCTGTTCGGCGGCATGTCGATGATGGCCGTCGGCCGCGCCGCGCAAGCGGTCGTGGAAGAGGTCCGTCGCCAGTTCCGCGAGATCAAGGGCATCATGGACTACTCAGCCAAGCCTGATTACGGCCGCGCCGTCGACATGCTCACCAAGGCTGCGATCAAGGAAATGATCATTCCGTCGCTGCTGCCCGTGCTGTCGCCGATCGTCCTGTTTGGCGTCATCTGGGCCATTGGCGCTGGTCAGGGCCTCGACCAGGCCACGGCTGTCGGCCAGGCTCTCTCGGCTGTCGGCGCCATGCTGATGGGCGTCATCGTCACCGGCCTCTTCGTCGCCATCTCGATGACCTCGGGCGGCGGCGCGTGGGACAACGCCAAGAAGTCCTTCGAGGACGGCTTCCGTGACAAGGACGGCGTCGTTCACAAGAAGGGTTCGGACGCCCACAAGGCCTCCGTCACCGGCGACACCGTCGGCGACCCCTACAAGGACACGGCGGGCCCCGCCGTGAACCCGATGATCAAGATCACCAACATCGTCGCCCTGCTGATGCTGGCGGCCATGGCTGGCAACGCCGCCTAGGCGCTTCGATCTTCGACAAAAACAGCGGGCCGCGGATCACTCCGCGGCCCGTTTGTTTTGTGGCTCTTCAGCCAGGCGGCAACACCCCGCCCGACGCCATGTGATCTCCCAGGAAATACGGCCAGACGAATATCCCCGCGATCCCGCCCCAGAAGTTCAGCTTCGCGTAGCCGATGGTGAACAGCCACCCGATGAGCCACAGCAGGCCAAGCCCGCTCTGCTGCTCGATATGAATCTTCCTCGGGCCATCAGACATTGTAGCACCCTTCCGCTGCGAACATGCCGTTCGCGCGAAAGGGTGGTCCTGACCTGCATCAATCGCAAGCTGGAAGGGAACGCTCACGCCGCTTCAATCAGCCCGGCGAGCGATCTGGCAGGGTCGGCGGCGGCCAGCCCGGCGGCCGTTCGTCCGGATCGTCCGGATCGATCTGCTCGCTCGGCGAATTGACGCCATCCGACGGAATCTCCGGCGGCGCGTCCGGCAGGGCAGGCTCCGGCGGCGACGTTGAAGTCGCAGGATCAACCGGCGCTGTGTATCCCGACGGCGCAGCAGAAGGCGCAAAGCCCTGATCCGGCGCGGGGCTGTCAGCGCACCCGACCACGCCCAGCGTAGTCAGTGCGGCCAGGCCCGCCAGAAGATTGAGATCCCTCAGAGTCATCGCTGCGTCCTCTTCGGCTCAAGGCTGAACGGCGCTTGCCGCCCTTTGTTCCGTGCGCCGCTGCTGACACCTCCCTGTCAGCACGCCCCTGTGCACATGGGCAGGCAGGCCAACGGAGTCCGCCCATGCACCTCGTTCGCTATCACGTCGCCGTCTCGCTCGATGGCTTCATTGCCCCGCCCGATGGCGGCGCTGAATGGCTGGAGCCTTATGGCAATGTCGCGATGGGCTTCATCGGACCATGGATGAAACAGATCGGCGGCGTCATCGTCGGGCGCGCCACCTACGACCAGGCCCTCGACATGGGCGGCTGGATGTACGGCAAGACGCCGACACTGGTGCTCACCTCGCGCCCGGTGGAGCACGGCCCCCAGACGGTCCACATCCACGCCGGCGATCCCGCTGAAGGCCTCGCGAAACTGCGCGCCCGCATGGCCGCACAGGATCTCGACACCGACATCTGGCTCTATGGCGGCGGCGTCACGGCCGGCCTGTTACTCAAGCACAACCTCATCGACATGATCGAACTCGCCGTGGTTCCTGTCGTGCTGGGCCGCGGTCGCCCGCTCTTCGCCGACGTCGAAACCCGCCAGACCTTCGAGCACGCCGCATCCCAACCCATCGGCATGGGCGTAACCGTCAACAGCTACCGCCGCATCTTGCCAGCGATTTCACGCCGCAAGGCAATGCGCGACTGAGCGCGCGCCCTACTTCTTCGTCTCCGCATACTTCGCAGCGGCGTCTTCCCACTTGTAAGGCGTCGTGTCCGGAATCACGCTGACCTCGGTGGTGAACTTGAACGGCGCGGATGCGATCCCGCTGTCCCACTCCGCCTCTACAAAGAAAGCCGTGAAACCCTCCGTCGGCGCTGCGACTTGCGCGAAGAAGGTGCCGTCCTCCTGCGGTTCTAGAACAGTCGACGTATAGATCGGCCCCACGCTCTCAATGCGGAAATCGCGCGCCTTGGGATTGTGCGCCTGCCACAGCCGTACCGTCTTCGGCGCGTCGAGCGGCCTGAACGCAATGCCGTTCGCATCCACCTTGTTCCAGATGTAGTCCGGCCGCTTGCCGCCCGTGATCACCGAATTGTACCAGGCCAGCATCGAATCCTGCGCATCCGAATTGGCCAGGTTGTGCGCCGCGTTCTCGACATAGCGCAGCCGCTTCTCCTGCGGCAGCGCATCGTAATAGAAACGCGAATTGTCAGGCAGGAAGAACTGGTCGCCCGACGCGTTGACGAGGAACTTCGGAATCGAAAGCCGCGCGCGTTCCCGATAGTTGTACGGGTCCTCGATCCCCAGCACGGCCTGGTATTCCGGCGTCCCGATCTTGTGCGGGAACAGCCCGTGATTGACATAGTCCTCCAGCGACGGCGCAAAGAATCCCAGCACTTCGAAATGATGCTTGGTAATCTCCTCCGAATTCAGCGCATCGATCACGGTCGGCATTATGCCGATCACGCGATTGTCCACCGCGCCCACCAGCCATGTGGTCCAGCCGCGCTTCGAGGCGCCCGAAACCACGAACTCCTGAATGTCGATGCCGCCGCCGGCTTCCGATTTCATGAACTCCTGCGTCGCATCCAGCGCCCGCACCCCGGCCTTCACCATGGCCAGGCGCACCAGCCACTCATCGTTCTTCGTGCTGAAATGCTTCACGCGGGTGTAAGCGATAATGTCGTCTTCCCAGCGCGGCGTATCGCTTGAATCGGTGAACCGCAGCGGCTGGTTTGGAACCATGCCCACCTCGGCCACCACCGACCCCGTCTCCTTCGCAAAGCGTATCGAGCGATCCTGCGCCTTCACCGGCGCTGGGTCCGTGTTGTCGCCCTGCCAGATGAACAGCAGTGCCTTGTCGTGCTTTACCACGTCGGGTTTCACGATGGTCATCCAGTGTGTCCACACCGGCTTGTCCACGTCCGTTTCCGAACGCCATGTCTGCGACGTCATCTCGAGCACATAGGTCGTCTGCCCATCGCCGGGGTACGTGCCGATCAACTCCCATTTGTAAGCCGGGTCCGCCTTGGCGACGTATTCATCGAGCGCCGTCCGCTCCTCAGGCTTCACCGACAGATCAACCGCAACAGGCGCCTCAGGCGCTGCCGCCGTCTCGGTTGGGCCGCATGATGCAAGTGCAAGAACACCGGCCAATGCCAGCAGGCTGTTACGGATCATGGCGCTCTCCCGACCGGCTGTGATCGCCGTTGCGCCAGAGCTTAGAGCGCGAACGCCCGCACCGGAAGTTATGCCGTAGCGATAGCCACGCAAAAGCGCGTGCTCACGCCCCCGCATCCGGCGAACCGATATGTTCCGGCCGCAACCCCATCGCAAACAGCCGCGCAGGCACATCCCGCAGCACCGGAATCGACTGCAGGTTCCGCATGATCCACGGCGCGCGAACCTCGCCCTTCGCGTTCAGAGTCGGCGCGATGAAGTTGTTCTGCGCAAACACCTGCGCCGACTGGATCGCCCATGTCGGCCAGGCCCGCCGCTTCTGTACGCGCGCAAGATCCTTCTCGCTCACTTCGCGGTTACTCAGCGGCAGCCACAGCATGTTCGCCGCGGCCACGGCATCCGCCACGGCGAGGTTCACGCCAACCCCGCCCACCGGCGACATCGCATGCGCGGCATCTCCGATGCACAGCAACCCGTCGCGATGCCACCGCTCCAGCCGGTCAACCTGCACATTCAGCAGCTTCACATCATTCCAGCTAGCCACCGCGTCCATCCGCCCAGCAAACATCGGCGCCAGCTTCGCCACCCGCGCACGCCACGCCTCGAGCCCGCTCGCGCGAATGGCCTCCGCGCCGCCCTTCGGGATCACATGCGCGCATTGCCAGTAGCCGCCACGATAGATGCTGACCAGCATCCCGCCGGCATCCACCCAGCCGCCCGTCTCATCGCCATCGCCGGGCCGGTGGGGCAGGCGAAACCACAACACGTCCAGCGGCGCGCCCAGATCCTTCACCTTCATTCCCGCCGCCGCGCGCAAAATCGATCCCCGCCCGTCACACGCCACCGTCAGTGGAGCTGCAATCTCGATCTCGCGATCATCCGTCTGCGCGCGCACGCCCGTCACACGCCCATCCTCGATGATCAGCCCGGTCGCCTCCGTCTCCATCATCAGGTGAAACCCGCGATAGGCCCGCGCCTTGCGCTCGAGGAAATTCAGGAACTCCCACTGCGGCGCCATCGCCATGAACGGCGCCTGCACCTTCAGGCGCGTGAGGTTCACCATCTCGATGTGTTTCCCGCCGATATGCATGCCGATGCGCTCCGTCCGCGCCAGCGGCAGCTGCAGGAACTCGTCCAGCAGTCCCAGCTCGTGAAACAGCTCCAGCGTCGATGGATGGATCGTGTCGCCGCGAAAATCGCGCAGGAAGTCCGCGTGCTTCTCCAGCACGATCACATCCAGCCCCGCTCGCGCCAGCAGGAAGCCCAACATCATCCCCGCAGGCCCGCCGCCGGCGATGCAGCAGCGGGTTTCAATCCTGCGGGCCATGGCCAACCTGTTACGGAGCGAACTGCGCCGCGTTGCGCACGCGATACCCAGTGATCGGGAAGTCCGTGAAGAACCCGTCGATGCCCAATGCCAGATAGCGCTTGATCGTCACATCGATCGCCTCGCCCGCCACAGGCTGGTCATCGCGGAATGTCCACGGGTGAACCGGTATGCCCTTGGCATGGCTCGTCTCAACCACGCCGCTCGACTTGCCATCCGCGCCGAACAGCAGGCCGATGTTCGGGCCCAGCCCATCCCAGAACGGCGCATCCGGCCGCGCCATGATCGAGTCATACGACGCCTGGTCGCCGATCAGCATCACGACCGGCAGCTCCGTCTTCGCATTCATCGCCTTCACGAAGTCCGGCTCGAACGCCTGGATGAACACGGGCGATCCCTTGGCGGCCATGCCATGGCGGGCGAGGGCGGCGAGGATCGCATCGCCCATATCCGGCTTGCCCAGTTTTGCATGATGTCCCGGCGCCTTCGCCTCCGGATAGACGCACACCGGATTGCTCGCCACCGTCACGCGCGACTTGGCCATCATCAGCACTTCGTCAAACGTCGGGATCTGGTAGAGCCCGTCGAACACCTTGGTGCGCCCCGCGAACGGCTGCACCGCGCGCAACGACTTGATCTCCGCCAGCGTGAAGTCTTCCACCCACCAGTCGGTCCGCCCTTCATAGGCCGCATCATCCGTCTTGCGCTTGCGGCTGGCGAACTCCGGCTTGGAGGCGACGTTGGTCGTCGTCGAAAGATAAAGATCGTGCCGCGCGACCAGCACGTTGTCCTTGGTCATCACCAGGTCCGGCTCGATGCAGTCCGCGCCATCGTTCAGCGCCCGCTGATAGCTCTCCAGCGTATGCTCCGGCACATCGCCCGACGCGCCCCGATGGCCGATTACCAGCGGCCGCTCCCGGCCAAGGCTGGGGTAAACCCATCCCGCGCCCGCCGATGCGCTGCCGCCTGCGTCCGCCCCGCCGGGCGCCATGGTGTCACAGGCCGACAGCGCCATAAGCGGCGCAAAGGCGAGTGCGGCGAGCAAACCTGCGCGTTTTGTCATGTGATTCTTCATGTCCCTGCTGCGTTTCCGTGCGGCGGTTCCTGCGGGCGCGACCTTGGCCATCCCCGCGCAGGCTGTCGAGGGGGCATACCGCGCCAACCGTCACGGATTCTTGACGGCGCGAAACCGGCGTCGCATGTCTCGCCCCCTCATGAAGAAGCTCTTCGCCTTCATCAACAACATGGACTCCGCCGCCTGGCGCACCATCTGGGTGTCGCTTGCGCTGCTGGTGGGGGTCGTCGCCATCATCGTGATCGCGAGCGTCACCGGCTTTGCCGATCACATGGACGAAGAGCTGATATCGCTGCGCGAGGGTCCATGGGGCCTTCCCATGGTGATCCTGCTTTTCATGATCACCAGCTTCATGGGCGCGCCGCAATTCGCGCTGTTCGGTGTCTGCGTCGTCGCCTTCGGCACATGGATGGGCAGCGCCTATGCAATGATCGGCACGGTCGTCTCGGCCTGGATACACTTTCTTCTCGGCCGCTTCGGCGGCGCCAAGCTGGTCGAGCGTTACGGCGGCAACACGATCAACCGTCTCTCGCGCTTCATCGGCCGCAACGACTTCCTCGCCAGCCTCATCGTCCGCTCTGTCCCCACCGCTCCGGCTGTGGTCGTCAACATGGCCTTCGGCGCCAGCCAGGCGAACTTCTGGCGCTACACGGCCGGCGTCATCATCGGCTCGATCCCCAAAATCCTGATCGTCGCCCTGCTGGGCGAGTCCGTCATGTCCGCCATGGGGGGAGGGCTGATGCTCGCCATCGGCCTCGTCGTCACCATGATCGCGATCTGGATTTCAGTCGCACTCGCCGCCCGCCGCGCGGTTCAGGGCGAGCCCGACCTGCAGAAACCGGACGAAACCCCGCCGCAGGATTGATCCATCCTGCCCACCGGCCCGGCACGAACCTGCCCCAAGGCTCGCGCGCTGATGGCACAATTTCCTGCCGCTTGACGCAATCCACAACCGGAACGATAGAAGTTGCATGCGCAATCAGGGGCTTTCCCTTCTTCTTTGCCTGCCGGGGCTGCTTAGCAGCCCCTGGGCGCGTTCGTGATCCGGGCATAGGTCCGCGGGTCGCGCGTCCAGGGGGTGCACTAACCGCCCTCCGACAAATGCCCTGACAGGACGTCCCCGATGACCACCTCCACCACGACCAATACCGGCAAAGACCGCGTATTCATCTTCGACACCACGATGCGCGATGGCGAACAGTCGCCCGGCGCCTCGATGACCCTGCGCGAGAAACTCGAACTCGCCGAACTGCTGCAGGAGATGAAGGTCGATATCTGCGAAGCCGGTTTCGCCGCCTCATCCGAAGGCGACTTCCAGTGCGTCTCGCAGATCGCCGAACTGGCGAAGGACATGTCGATCTGCACGCTGGCCCGCTCCACGCTCACCGACATCGACAAGGCGGGCGAGGCCCTGCGCAAGGCGAAGAACCCCCGTATCCACACCTTCATCTCGACCAGTCCGGTCCACATGAAGCACAAGCTGAAGATGGGCCCCAACGCCGTGCTCGAAGCCATCGGCGCATCGGTCACTCACTCCCGCAAATACGCCGGCGACGTCGAATGGTCGGCTGAAGACGCAACGCGCACCGAGTTCGATTTCCTCTGCAAGGCCATCGAAGTCGCCATCCACTCCGGCGCAACCGTCATCAACGTCCCCGACACGGTCGGCTACTCGCACCCGGTCGAATACGGCGAGCTGATCCGCCGCCTGATCGAGAACATTCCGGACTCGGACAAGGTCATCTGGTCCACCCACTGCCACAACGATCTGGGCCTTGCCGTCGCCAACTCGCTGGCCGGCGTCATCAACGGCGCCCGCCAGATCGAATGCGCCATCAACGGCATGGGCGAACGCGCCGGCAACGCGGCGCTGGAAGAGTGCGTCATGGCGCTGAAAGTGCGCGGCGACAGCCTGCCGTTCTACACCGAGGTGGTGACGCCCAAGCTCTCGCGCGCCTCCAAGATGGTGTCTTCGATCACCGGCTTTCCGGTGCAGTACAACAAGGCCATCGTTGGCAAGAACGCCTTCGCGCATGAAAGCGGCATCCACCAGGATGGCATGCTGAAGAACCGCGAGACCTACGAGATCATGAAGCCCGAGGATGTGGGCGTGCCCTCCACCTCGCTGATCATGGGCAAGCTCTCCGGCCGCAACGCCTTCCGCGACAAGCTGGAATCGCTGGGCTACGTGCTCGAAGCCGCCGCCCTCAACGACGCGTTCAAGCGCTTCAAGGATCTCGCCGACAAGAAGAAGCATGTCTTCGATGAAGACATCATCGCCCTCGTCGACGAACAGATGTCCGGCAAGCAGGAACGCATCACGCTGAAGCGCCTGAAAGTCGTCGCCGGCACCGATGGTCCGCAATCGGCCGAACTGGAACTCATCGTCGATGGCGAACCGCGCTCCACCAACGCCACCGGCAACGGCCCCGTCGACGCCGTCTTCAACGGCATCCGCCAGCTCTGCCCGCACACCGCCGTCCTCGAACTCTACCAGGTCAGCGCTGTCACCGAAGGCACCGACGCGCAGGCCACCGTCTCCGTCCGCCTCGCGGAACAAGGCCTCGTCGCCACCGGCAAGGCCAGCGACCCCGACACACTCGTCGCCAGTGCCCGCGCCTACATCCACGCCCTCAACAAGCTGGACGTTCGCAGGGCGAAAGCGACTGGCGCAGCGGCTTAGCGGACCGACAACGGTTGGCATCCCGGAAGCGCGCAGCGCTATCCGGGACCCATTTCCCCACCTCGACGGCAGCCCGATGGGGCCTGGGTCTCGCCGCGCTCGCCCGGGATGACAGCCGTTGGTGACACGCCAGATTCTGCCGAATGAAATGTGGCGGCTGCAAAATCTTCGCGAGCACTCTCAACCCACTATGCGAAACCCGCTGTAGGAAACCCGCAATCTCATCCACCCCCCTCACGAGTAGGCGCAATATGCACCCGTCGCTCCGCATGGAGGGCTTCTGCAGAAACCTGTAGGGCGGGGCGATGCGAGGGGGGAAACCCGCTCGCGGGGACGCGGGATTTCCGCACCCGGACCACGGACTACAGACCACGAACTAAAATCAGCGGGTCATCCCGCGTCCCCAGCCCTCCACCGTATTGGGAAGGCAAGATCACAGCGAAACTCCAGGCGCTTCGGCTCCGTGGGGCTTTCAGCGCGTTTCGCCGCCGCGCCCCAAACATTGACATTCCGCCCGCTCTCGACCACATACCCGCGACATCTGGAGGCCACGCACATGAAGCCGTCGAAACCCGCCTGATCCCGCGCGCCGTTTCCACTCCAGCTTCCGTGTCCTCATGTTTCCCTCAATCACGCTCGATCGCGTCGCCGCCAAAACGCCCGGCGACCGCACGCTGTTCGAAGATCTAACCCTCACCATCGGCCCCGAACGCGTCGGCCTCGTCGGCCGCAACGGTTCGGGCAAGTCCACGCTCCTGTCGCTGATCGCAGGGCAGGGCGAACCCGCATCCGGTTCCATCACAATCGCCGGCACAGTCGGCGAACTCGCCCAGCGCTGGCCGGATGACACGATCACGCTCGCCCAGGCCCTCGGCGTCGCTGATGGCCTCGCGCGTCTCGCCCGCCTCGAACGGGGCGAAGGCTCCGAAGAAGACATGGCCGAAGCCGACTGGACGCTTGAACACCGCATCGCCGAAACACTGGCGAAGGTCGATCTCCCCGAACGCGACCTCACCCGCACCATCAGCGGCTTCAGCGGCGGCGAGCGCACGCGCATCGCCGTCGCCCGGCTCTGGCTCGAAGCGCCTGACATCCTCCTGCTCGACGAACCCACCAACAATCTCGACGGCCCCGGCCGCGCAGCGATCCTCACCCTCATCGACGAGTGGCGCGGCGCCGCCCTCGTTGCCAGCCACGACCGCGACCTGCTCGAACATGTCGACCGCATCGTCGAGCTGACACCCATCGGCGTCACCGTCTTCGGCGGCGGCTGGTCGGCCTTCGCCGAAGCCCGCGAGGCCCGCCGCGCCGCTGCCGCAGGCGCGCTCGACAAGGCTGAAGTCGACCTCCGCCGCGTGAAGGACCAGGTTCAGCTCCAGCGCGAAATGAAGGCGCGCAAGGACGCCGCAGGCAAGGCCGGTCGCTTCGCCGCCGGCCAGAGCAAGATGCTGCTCGACTTCAAGCAGGACCGGGCCGAAGCCTCGCAAGGCGCCGCCAACCGCCTCGCCGACCGCCAGCTCTCCGCCGCCAACGAAGCGCTCGACGAAGCGAAAGCGAAGTTCGAAGTCCTCGTCCCCCTCAACGTCGTCACGCCCAGCGTGAA
>Ga0075163_10000192_pt1 | contig 72938 bp, 50 predicted proteins | sample JI1023141ADNA_FD_71478 | JGI IMG/M metagenome (GOLD analysis project Ga0075163, IMG submission 71478) | Wastewater effluent complex algal communities from Wisconsin, to seasonally profile nutrient transformation and Carbon sequestration -... | ecosystem: Engineered > WWTP > Effluent > Algae... | reverse complement strand
GATGCTGAATGGGATGAATTCACTAATGCACAATACAAAACATTTAAATCATTTGCAAAAATGATTACTAATCAAATTGGATACATTCCACTACTTCATATTTTAAATAGTTCAGGAATCGCAAGACATCCAAATATGCAATTAGATATGGTCCGACTTGGAATTGGTATGTATGGCATAGAAAGTGATCCTAACGTGAGTGGGCAACTGGAAAAAGCACACATTCTAAAAACTAAAATTACCCAAATTAAGAATATTGCCAAGGAAGAGTCCATTAGCTACAACCGCTCGGGTAAACTGAATAAGGACAGCCAAATTGCGGTTCTGAGCCTGGGATATGCAGATGGACTTCCAAGAATAGCGGGAACCAAAAAATATAAAATGTGGATGCACGGAAAAGAAATTCCAATTGTTGGAGTAGTTTGTATGGACATGTGCATGGTAGACATCAGCAATTGCTCTGAAGCCAAAGTGGGTGACGAGGTCGAAGTTTTTGGAAACCATATTCCCATCGAAAATTTAGCTAAAGTAAGTGAAACAATACCTTATGAAATTTTATGCGGTATCGCACCAAGAGTAAAAAGAATATTTTTAGAGGATTAATGTAAACTAAACATTAAAAAATAATAAATTTTCATACATCATTTAGGCTCTACTTTTTTGCTAAGTAATAAATTATTTCTGTAGCAAATATATCGCCAAAATATTTTAAATGAATAATCTTAGAAGTAAATGGAATTTTTAATAAATGCATTTTTTCTATGATTACAAAGCAATTGAGTAAATTGATCTCACGTCCTATGTTCAAAATTTTGAATAATATATTATGCTCATTCGACTTACTTATTATAATTCTATAAAAAGTTCTTAATGAAAGTAATTCCATTAATCTATTTTGCGCTTCAACCTCCAGATGATCTATTAAACCTAAACAAAAAATAAGTTCAGCATCCATCTTATACTCACTTAGAAATTGCATTACATCCATGCAAATGAAATCGGAAGTATGCTGATAAGGAATATTGTCTACACCCAAATAATCAACATCATCTTTGCTTTGTATAAAATTCTTAAGCAACATTTCTCCACAGCCAAGATCAAGAATTTTTTTATTCTTCCAATTTAGTCTCTCCAAAACCAGGCAAAGCCTCTTTTGATAATATAATCTGTTTTTTTGATATAAGCTCTTCAATGATTGCATTACCTAATTAGTTTCCACTTCTTTAGTGCCTGTATATATTGGTTCTGTACTTTGCTCATTTCAAATTTATCCATAACAAATTGTCTGCTGTAAAAACCCATCTGCTGTCGATCTTCAAAACTTAAACTATTCATCTTAGCTATTGCATGATAAAGCCCAACAGGATCTTGCTCTCTTACCAAGTATCCATTTACTCCATCCACCACAACATCTCTGCATCCTGCAACATCGCATGTAATAATGGGTAAACCCATAGACATTGCCTCTAAAATAGCCTTTGATCTTCCTTCACGATAGGAAGGAAGCACGAAGACATCAGCAGCTTGCAGAAATGGTATAACATTATGCGTTCCATCAAAATAAAATATATCCTGATTCTGTCTTGCCAGATCAAATTCTTTTTTTAGATCCGTATCATTCTCAATACTCTCAATAGGCCCTAATACATGACAGTCTATGGCTTGATTTTCCTTCTTTAAAATATTAGCGGCTTTCATAAACTCACCTAATCCCTTTTCTCTCAGCAACCTGCCGGCAAATAAAAATACCAATCGTTCCTTCATTTTTCTTGGTTCTGACCTGAACTTAATTACATCTACACCGGAACCATTTACTACAGAGACTCTATCAGGAAATAATAATTTCTGGTCTACAAAATAATCCAAATCTTCCTGATTATGAAATAAAGCAAGTTTACATTTCTTTAAAGAAATGAGAAATAATTTCTGAACAATAAATCCAAATCGATTATGCAAAGTAAACTGTGATCCTAATCCAGTAATATTCACTACATATGGAATTTCTAGAAATCGAGCTACAATGCCCCCATAGATATTAGGCTTAATGGTAAATAATAAAATCAATTCAGGATTACAATATGTAAATATTTGTTTCAATTCCCAAATTAAAGATAAATCTTTAATTGGATTCTGACCTCTTGCAGTAAGATGTTTTACTGGATAAAATTCTTTGTAATTCTCAGCAGGAATTCTGGTAACAAATTCATCTAATGGACTGGATATAAATATCTCATGACCGAGGTCATTTAATGCTTCTATCAATCCAAGTCTGAAGTTGTAAATATTCCAGGCAGAATTACTGAGGAGTAAAATTCTCATGTGACGGAGGGTAAATACTGAATAATTGAATCAGCCATGTCTTCAGAGATCTGGGTTCGTTTGAACCGACCAACAAATTCAATTCTTGACCTTAACTGATACTCAGAATTCAAAAAATAATTTGCTGCTGTGTCTACATCACATGGTTCAAATACAAAAACATTGTCTTTGATGTGCTTCTCAATAAATTCCTTTGCATATCCAGCCACTCCTGCAACAATTGGAATATTAAAACATGCATATTCAAATAATTTAGAGGGAAGTACTTTTTTAAAAGACTTGTAGTCATTCAAATGCACAAACAAATAATGAGCATGACAATAATATTGAAGTAATTCGCTTCTAGGCACTGGTGGAAGAATTTCCACATTTACTAAACCAAGTCTTTTAATCTCCTTCTCCAATTTATATTTGGTTGAACCATCGCCAATTATTCTGATCAAATATCCTGATCCCAATATTTTAGCCAGGGGTGGGATAATTTTTTCGAGACCTTGTCCTTCTCCAATATTGCCCGCATAACAAATAATTTTAGGCTCATTAGCCAAATGAACATCTTGTTCATGCCCAAGGAAAAAATCATCAATACCATTAGGGAAGAAGCTAATATTTGCATTTCTTAGACCTTTCAAAGATCCTAAAAATCCCTCTGAATTTACATTAATATGAGTTGCATATTGGACAACAGGTCTTTCAAAATAAATGCGAACTATATGGGATAAAAATGTACCTATAACAGGAATTTTAATAAGTTCTGCTAAGTTCTCAGAAAACAAATCTCTCAGATCAACATATAATGGCAATCCCCTCTTCTTTGCGATTTTATAAGCCAAATATGCTGTAAACAACTTTGAACTGGAAGCGAAAACAAGATCATATTTCTGATTGCGTATCTTATTCAAGACCTGCTTTCGGAAAGTCAAAAATGAAAATATCTGTTTCACAAAACCATTTCCATGACTCGCAACTTTGAATCTGTGAACGTATAGGTTATTTATCTGCTCATAAACGCTCGCCACCAAATTTTCCATTTTATATCGATTTGGCAGTGTAGACATCACATCAATATGATCATCGCTATTTAATTTTTTAGATAGGGCTTGTGTTAAAGCAGTATTTCGAAAGGATCCCGCCCCCAAATCCGGTGAATAAAAATAACTGAGGTATAAAATTCTTCTAGACATGAACTTCAATTCTAGTGATCAAGGTATCTGTAAAATCTACCTTTAGACATTGTGCATTTTCAATTTGATTAAACCCAATAGCCTGCTTGTAATCTTCCAGATAAATTTGACTGGCACCTTCAAAAAATAGCTTTATTTGTCCTGCTTCTACAAATTTTTCTTTTTGATCAATCCATATTGAGGTAATATTTCTATCAAAATGAAACAATGCGCACCCTGTACAATTCTCTATACCCTTTATAAAATCGTGGATGATAAATTCTGATGGATGACAAGTAAAACTTCGCTGGTGACGCCATTCAGATTTACAAAGTTGATTAACTTCACTAACCAAGGATTCTGAATTTTCATTTATTATTTTCAATTTAGCTCTCCTACCGATACGAAAAGCGCCCCACATTTCAGATTGATCTCTTTCATCAATGATGACAACATTATGGGCGGAAGAACCACGTTCATATTTTCTGCGTTCATTTACCTCATAAGTAGAAATTCCGGTGTCTACTATGTGAGGAATTTGATTTACATTTAAAACAAAATTTAGCAAATCCGCATGACTGTGTCCGGGTTGATAAACAGGAGAAATGTTTCCACTATTGATCCACAGGACAGAATTCTGTAGTCGAAACTTTCGATAACCGCATTCCTTCAATGGTATAAATTCGTATGGTATTTTAAGGTTTCTACATTCTTCCAATAACTTATCTGGACTTAAACATTCGTTCCTTGCACAGTCCTGAAATAAGGGTAATTCATTGTTTTCCTCTGAAAATGTAAATAGCCATGATGCCATCAGGGTTATGTAACGTTTTAAAGGAACACAAAATTCCTGACTTAAATCCTGCAAACTAACTAAAATCATCAGTCTGTTCAATATATTCATGTGGTACATCACGGATCTCTCATAATGCGCTCCATCGGGAAGAATTTGCTCCTCTAATTCGATCAGCAATCGCTTTGTAAATTTTATGATCAGAATCCGGTCTTTTACAAAGTGTGCGGCCAAACACATCGCTATCAGGTTTTCCAAAAAATGATTTGCAAGAATATGATATTCGAGGTTTGATTCAAGAAAATCAAGTTGCTTCAATATTGCTTTTTCAATACTAACTTTCCTCTCCGGTATTCCTTGAAAAAAGACCAAAGTATTAATTAACCTTATAGACACCGGATAAGGTTCTAATCTTAAACTTCCATCTAATATGCAATTTGAAATATCCTCCAACAAAGCTATACGCTCATGAAGTTCTAATCCTACATCACTTAAAAAATCAAGATATTGAAGATGGTAATTCCACAATTTGCCATGAACAGAAATATTCCAGTCAATAAGCTCCCCAAAATCATGGCCTATGTTGAGGAAAGAAAATTTATTACTTCCGCTTTGCTTTAGACCAGTGTAAAAAGGTTTATAAATTGTCTTTAATGGATATATTTCCTTCGTAAAGTATCTTTGATAATTTCTTTGGGGTAGGATGCCTTTGATTCTATAATAAATTTGAAAATAAATTTGGGATGCCTTAAGCTTTGTCAATGTTCTTAAATAAAGTCCCAAATTCATGTTTACTGATTGATTGCATGCCTAAGGACATCCATTATCCGAATGGAAGCCATCCCATCCCACAATTCAGGAACGCCAGATTCTTTCTCCCTGCCCTCCAAAATTTCATTACACTTTACTATGGCTATTTCCGGATTTAAATCATCTAACAATAAATTACTGCCTATCTCAACGGTAATGGGTCTTTCAGTTGATTTTCTAAAAGTTAAACAAGGTATTTTAAGATAGGTACTTTCTTCTTGTACCCCACCTGAATCCGTCAGAATTAGCCTGGCATAACGCATCAAGGTAATAAATTCAATATATCCCAATGGTTCAGTGATGATTAATTTTTTAAGTTGGCCAAATTCCTGCAGTAAATTGAATTCAATCAGCTTTGCTTTAGTACGAGGGTGCATTGGAAAAATCACCTTCAATGGATGATGTTCAATTCCCTTTAGCATTTGATAAATTTTTATCAATCCCTCCATTGAATCAACGTTGGATGGACGGTGCATAGTCATTATAACATACTCACCCGGCACAACATCAAATTGCCGGCAAACATCCATATTTTTTGTAAGTTCTGAATAAAATTCAAGTGAATCAATCATACAATTTCCAACAAAATGAATTTTATCCGCTTGTACATTTTCTTTTACTAAATTGGAATAAGCAGACCTTTCAGTGGTAAAAAGAAAATCCGAAATTTGATCCGTAAGTATTCTGTTTATTTCTTCAGGCATATTACGATCACCGGAACGTAAACCTGCTTCCACATGCGCCAGCTTAACACCATTTCTTTGAGCAACTAACGCACATGCTAAAGTTGAAGTAACGTCACCCACAACAATGACCAAATCAGGCTTTTCTGTTAACAGTACGGGTTCAAATCCCAACAATATTCTTGCAGTGACTTCTGAATGTGATCCTTGACCAACACCAAGAAAATAATCAGGCTTAGGAAGAGCAAGCTGTTCGAAAAAAATCTCACTCATCTTTTCATCAAAGTGCTGCCCTGTATGTACAATTTTGGATTGAATACCTGAATCGATATGTGTAAAAGCTCGATGCAGTGGAGCTACCTTCATGAAATTTGGACGCGCTCCAACAATACTGAGGATTTTCATATTCTAAATGATTTGATTGAACCAAATTTTATTTTTCGCATCAATCAAATGGATGTTTGGCAATTGGCTTTTTAGCATAAGGATGATAATCGCCAACCAAGCCTAATGGAATTGCAGAACGAATGCCATAAACGGTTTCTATTGATTTTCTGGAATCGTTCAAACCAAATCCACTTCCATCCAAAATATGTTGATAGGAAACCGTATGCAAGTCACCAAATCCTTCACTGAATTCAAATTCCTGACCATCTATTTGCAAAGACCTGTAAGTTTTTTTTCCTTCAGATAAGATTGTTTCTGGTAAGGTCTGTTCATTTATGCTTAGGAAATATCTAACCCTGGCGCGCTCATATTCCAGATAACCTGCTACACGATCATGCGTTTGTACGTGCACAATATTTTCCTGAAGGTCTCCAAATAACCATCCTAAAAGATCATAAAAATGGACACCAATATTGGTTGCGATGCCTCCCGATTTATGTATGTCCCCTTTCCAGGAAGTATAATACCATTTACCTCTTGAAGTGATGTAAACAAGATCTACTTCATGCTTTTCCTTTCGATTTTCCGCTGCAATTTTTTCCTTAAGTTCCTTTACTTTTGGATGATGTCGCAATTGAAGTATGGTGTTAACTTTGCATCCTGTTTCATTTTCGATTTCCATCAGACCATCAATGTTCCACGGATTAAGTACAAGTGGTTTTTCACAAATCACATGAGCTCCTAATCTTAGCCCAAAACGGATGTGTGCATCGTGCAGATAATTTGGCGAACAAACACTCAAATAATTTATGGCATTCCCTTGTCGCTTGATTTTTTCCAGATGTCGGTCAAAGCGTTCAAATTCTGTAAAAAAATCAGCCCCTGGAAAATAACTATCAATTATTCCTACTGAATCATTTTTATCATATGCCGCCACTAAATTGTTTTGGGTTTCTTTAATGGCTTTCATATGACGTGGCGCTATGTAACCTGCTGCACCAACTATGGCAAATTTTTCATTCATGATATTCTGGTAACTTTTGAATGTTCTAATTTATATTTCTGTCCTGATTCAGGACAAAAAGCGAATCCATCCAGATCAAATTCCAACTTATGTCCATACTCACTCATCCATCCCATCTGACGAGCTGGATTTCCTACTACCAATGCATAATCAGGGACTTCCTTAGTGACAACTGCACCAGCACCAATAAAAGCAAACTGCCCAATATCATGTCCACAAACAATCGTTGCATTAGCTCCTATAGATGCTCCTTTCCGGACAAGCGTTTTGGAATATTGATCTCTTCTTATAACAGCAGACCTTGGATTGATTACATTAGTGAATACCATGGATGGCCCAAGAAAAACATCATCCTCACAAATTACACCGGTGTATATAGAAACATTATTTTGAACCTTTACATTATTTCCTAAAATAACCTCCGGACTGACCACCACATTTTGGCCTAAGTTACAATTCCTACCAATTATACATCTCGACATGATGTGTGAAAAGTGCCAGATTTTAGTGCCTTCACCTATCGAACAATCAGAATCGACAACAGCGGTTTCGTGGACAAAGAATTCTGTCTTATCATTCATATCTTCAAGATAAAAATTCAATTACTTTGTCTATAATGATGTCTTGCATTTCTTCTGTCAACTCTGTATGAATTGGCAGAGATAAAACCTGCTTACATAAAACATCAGTAACAGGAAGATAACTTAAGGATCCACTAAAGGGTTTAAATGCCTTTTGATCATATAAAGGAAGCGGATAGTATATGGCACATGGAATTTGACTAAGGCTCAGAAATTCTTTGAGCGCGTCTCGTTTACCATTTGTGATCCTTAAAGTATATTGGTGGAAAACATGGTTTCCGTGCGTATTTCTTACCGGCGTGATAATATCTGGATGACCTGCAAATCTTTTATCATAATAATCAGCAGCCTTAACCCTTGCTGCTATGTAATCATCCAAATGTTTTAGTTTAATATCCAATATGGCTGCCTGAATGGAATCCAATCTTGAATTTACACCTACGACATCGTGATAATATTGAACTGACTGCCCATGATTAGCAATCATTGTAATTATTTTACCAAGTGATTCATCATTTGTAAATAATGCTCCTCCATCTCCATAACATCCAAGATTTTTGGAAGGAAAAAAAGAAGTACATCCTATGTGCCCTATTGTCCCTGCTTTTGCTTTCCTTCCATCGTGATAATAAAAATCCGCGCCAATCGCCTGAGCATTATCTTCAACAACATAAAGATTATGCTCGCCAGCAATTTTCATGATGGCTTCCATATCAGCACACTGACCAAATAAATGCACTGGAACAATTGCTTTTGTTTTAGCTGTAATGGCTTCACGAATAGCCTCTGTATCAATATTAAAATCATCCTGATAAACATCAACCATTACAGGTTTCAATTTCAACAATGCTATGACCTCGGCTGTTGCAACATAAGTAAATGCAGGTACAATGACTTCGTCACCAGGTTGTAAATCAAGTGCCATAAATGCAATTTGTAATGCATCAGTTCCATTGGCACAAGGAATCACATGTTTTACGCCTAAATAGGTTTCCAAATTTTCTTTAAAGGACTTCACCTTTTCTCCACCAATAAACATGGCCTTCCCCATTACCTCCATTACAGCAGCATCCACTTCAGGTTTGATTTTATGATACTGTGAAACGAGATCAACCATTTGTAATTTTATCATGGTATTTTATTTTTATTATTTCTTTGCGATTGGTTTAAAATATATTTTTACAGACTTAAAATAAGGTACTAATTTTCTTATAGAATAATTAGATGGACATACTTTTTTGTTCAACTAAATTTTATTTAACTAATATATCATTTTTAAGTCCCTTTAAAAAATTTCCTATAACTGCAATTTTTTTTAATATAAATCATTTGGACATTACAGAATTATTCCCGCCCAATACTAAAATAATCAAAGCCCTTTTCTCTCACTTTTTCTGGTTCGAAAACATTTCGACCATCGAAAATGAGCGGATTCTTCATCTGTTTAATCATTTGATCAAAGTCAGGTGATCGAAAAACACTCCACTCTGTAATAATCGCCAATGCATCAGCATTGTCTAGTACAGAATACATTTCTTCTGTAATTTCGATACGATCTCCAAATATTACTTTTACATGTTTATTGGCTTCCGGATCATAGGCTGAAATGATGGCACCCTCTGACAAAAGTTCAGAAATAATTTGCATTGCCGGAGCCTCACGAATATCATCTGTATTAGGTTTGAAGGCAAGTCCCCAGATTGCAATCTTTTTCCCCCGCAAATCACCTTTGAAATATTTATAAATTTTATCACTAAGGATTTTCTTCTGAATTTCATTCACCTCCATGACTGCCTTAAGAATCCTAAAATGGTAATCATGATTTTCGGCAGTATGGTAAAGTGCCTTTACATCCTTTGGAAAACAAGAACCCCCATAACCAACCCCTGGAAATAAAAAACGCTTTCCTATACGGTTGTCTGAACCCATACCAATCCTGACCATGTCAACATTGGCACCAGTAGCCTCGCACAAATTAGCCATTTCATTCATAAAACTGATCCGTGCGGCTAAATAGGCATTTGCTGCATATTTTGTAAGTTCTGCACTGCGTAAATCCATGATATAAATAGGATTCCCCTGCCTTACAAAGGGTTCATACAATTCCTTCATTTTTTTTGTTGCCCGTTCTGTTTGGGTTCCAATCACTACCCGGTCTGGTCTTAAAAAATCATCCACGGCGACACCCTCTCGAAGAAATTCAGGATTTGAAACGATGTCAAATTCTTCAGGTCGTAATTTCTTTAATAAAATTTCTTTTACTTTTTCACCAGTACCTACAGGAACAGTACTTTTATTCACAATGACCGTATAGTGTGTAATTAATCCAGAAAGTTCCTCTGCAACTTGCATAACGTAACTCAGGTCTGCGGAGCCATCTTCTCCTGGCGGAGTTGGTAAAGCCAGAAAAATAATTTCTGCAAAATCCACAGCAGCCTTTAATTCAGTGGTAAATGATAGTCTTTTGTCGCGAGTGTTTCTATCAAATAATAATTCTAAACCTGGCTCAAAAATTGGAATATCGGCCTGTTGAAGTCTGGTCACCTTTTCTTGATTGTTATCCACACAAATCACATGATGACCTGTTTCTGCAAAACAAGTTCCAGTCACTAAACCTACATACCCTGTTCCAATTACTGCAATTTTCATATTTCCACTTTATAAGCGCCAATAATGTACTGTATCATCTGGACGCGAATACAATCCCTTCAAATCTATTAAAACGGGCTTTTCTTTCATCAGTTTTTTAAAATCATCCATGTTCATCTTCCTGAATTCATCATGCCCAACTGCTACAATTATTGCATCGTAATCATTGTCCGGATGAGCTTTAATATGAATTCCATACTCTTCTTCTGTTTCTTCAGGATCCGCATAAGGATCTACAACGTCAACCTGAACGGAATAAGCATGTAATTCATGATACAAATCTGCAACTTTGGAATTGCGAATATCCGATACGTTTTCTTTAAAGGTGATACCAAGAATCAAGACTTTGCAACCACCTGGATTCTTTTCTTTGGAAATCAACAACTGGACCAACTTTTTAGCTACAAAAGCGGGCATTCCATCGTTTATTCTCCTACCACTTAATATGACTTGTGGGTCATATCCTAACTCCTTAGCTTTATGCACGAGGTAGTATGGATCCACTCCAATACAATGACCCCCAACTAGGCCGGGATAGAATTTTAAGAAATTCCATTTTGTACCTGCTGCTTCAATCACTTCACGTGTATCAATTCCCATGCGATCAAAAATAATAGAGAGTTCATTCATAAAGGAAATGTTGAGATCCCTCTGCGTGTTTTCAATAACCTTTGCCGCTTCAGCTACTTTAATGCTGCTTGCCTTATAAATTCCTGCATGAATAATTGTGCCATAAACTTTTGATATGTTGTCCAGTGCTTCCTCATCACTACCTGATACAATCTTTAAAATATTTTCCAGTGTCCTGCTTTTATCACCAGGATTTATTCTTTCAGGTGAATATCCCAACTTAAAATCCAAGCCAAATTTTAGCCCTGAAATGTTTTCCAGTATGGGTTTACAGTCTTCCTCAGTACAACCAGGGTAAACTGTAGATTCATAAATAACATAATCACCCTTCTTCAAAACTTTTGCAACAGAGCTTGTTGCACCTAAAATCGGTTTTAAGTCAGGGACCTTATGTTCATCTACTGGCGTTGGTACTGCAACAATATAAAAGCTGGCTTTGGCTAAATCACTTAGTTCGGTACTGAATTCAATATCTGTACCTTCAAAATCGGTAGGACTAAGTTCCCTTGAAGGATCTATATGCTCCTTCATCTTATTGATCCTGGAGAGGTTAATGTCAAAGCCAATTACTTTAAATTTTTTTGCCAACACAAGAGCCAGAGGAAGTCCAACATATCCAAGACCTACAATTCCGATGGATTTTCTCTTGTTTAATAAATCTTCGAACATAAGCTACGTTTTTCAAGCCCTTTTGAGGGCTTCACAATTTCGTTTTTCCCGTTTATGCAATAATGGTTATGTAAAACTTAAAACAAAATGAGCAACAAAATTACTCGATTTGGGGTATTCATGAAAGATACAGTATTAAAACTTATATATATAAACTATTTTAATTTGTATTTCTTTGTTATGCAACTTTTTATAATCATTTGTGTCACTTACTTTCTGGTGTGGGTTGCTTGATTATTCGTAAAATAATGTTCGCATTTTCAAAGGAATAAACTAACCTTAACAATTTTGCAAAGTTTTCAGGATTTGGCATTGGACTATCAGGAATGGATATTTGTATAATTTTCAATAATGCTTTTTCACTAGTCTATTCTGAATAATTCCATTTATCAAGAATTGTTGCATATTCAATATAGTGAATTTACTCTCAACATATTTGGGTATAAAATTTGGAAAGAATTAATCAAAATTAGATTTCATCTTCCTGAACTCTAATCTATTAGAAGTTAAATAATTTTCCTAAATTGCAAAATTATTTAAACAAACAAAACAAATTAAAATGAAAGTTAACCAACAATTGTCCATTCTGGCAGGAGGAATTGCTCTATTTCTTAGTTCATGCGCGAAACCTGTTGAGGCTCCAAAACCTATTGACATGGATGCATTAAAAATGGACATCCAAAAAATGGAAGATGCCTTTGCTGCAGGAGAAAAAGCTAAAGATGCTGCTGCAGTGGCTGCTTATTATAGTGATGACGCGATTAGCTATGGTAGAAATTCCGAACCGGTTTCAGGAAAGGCTGCCATCCAGGCAAAAATAGCTGACGATATTGCCAAAGACAGTACCAATAGTTCAAACGTTTACAAGGTGGTAGATCTCTTTGCTGATGGTAACATGGCAGTAGAAATCGGGTCCTGGACTCGATTAGACTCCACTGGGGCTGAAACAAAAAAGGGTCATTATATGTCACTTTTTCAAAAGCGAGATGGAAAATATGTTTGTGTTAGAGACATGAACGTTAGTTCCACTCCAGATAAGAAATAATTATTAAAGACTTTATTAATCCTTCTAATCCGATATTAAAGAAAATGGGACCTTCAGTTGAAGGTCCCATTTTCTTTATTGTCATGAATAAGTCTATAAAATATGTTCATTTTTTAGTAAGAAATTACATATTCAGAATTAAACCCATTACAATTTTACTTTTTTCTAAAATTAGTAAACAAATAGTCTGTGCAGATTACAAACCATTCCTTTTGAGAATTAATCTCTAATTTAGTATTTGATGATATATATGATTTCTATAATCCAATCACTATACCTCTAAAATTAAAATCATTTAAAAGCATGATGATGGTCATTTGTCGATTGACCCAATTTTAATAGTTTCGATCCATTGATCTAGTTGAATTTGGCGAGTTAATATAAATAATTTCCTTGGGCATTTTAGCTTAAATCATGAAGAGTGATTTGGTGTTTGCTGGCAATTAGAGTTATGTTATAGTGTTGATTTCTGCCATGGTAAAATCGAACAACAATGGTATCGAAAATTAGTCACATTTGGATTGCTGAAATTATTTGAAACGAAATGAAATAGTCGTGATGTTGGTCAATGGATTTACCGGATGGGATTTTTTATTTGGGAAGTTTCAGCTCACGATGTTAAAAAGTTAGGGATAGATATCATGAATAATAACTTCTGACCATGAAACCAATAAAATATTTATATTCTGTTTGTGTATCGTGTATCTTGATCAGCTTCTTTATTTTGGGATGCACTAAAGCTAAATCCACTTGCCACTTACCCGAGCCCAATGTCAACTCTTCTTTGGAAAGACTTATTCAGGGTAATGAAAGATTTATGACAGAGCGCCCCGTACATCCGGACCAGACCCTTTCTAGAATAAAAGAATTACAAAAGGGTCAGCATCCCTTTGCAATAGTAGTATCTTGCTCTGACTCTAGAGTTCCCCCTGAACTAATCTTTGATCAGGGTCTTGGCGATATCTTTGTTATTCGCACTGCGGGGAATGTAATTGGTGACTTTGAACTCGGAAGCATTGAATATGCAGTTGAACATCTGAATGCCCATTTAGTCGTGGTTCTTGGGCATGAAAACTGTGGTGCGATTGGTGCATTCATTGAACATAAAAATGATATCTCGGACGACCATATTCAGTCCATAATAAATTATATTAAATCCGAAGAGGAAGAGGCAAACCTGGATGAAAATCAGACCAATTACTTTGATGCCGCTGTTCGGGCGAATGTGATTCATGGTGTTAATTATTTAAAACATTCTGAACCTTATCTTTAAGAATTAATAGACAAAAAAGAAATACTCATAGTGGGTGCAATGTATCATCTTGAAGATGGGAAAATTGAAATGTTAAAAGAAAATATAGTAGATTCTTCTATTAGTCTCGCCCAAAACTTTACGGGATTTAATTTACGATAGTCCTGCTTTTATAAATTTGTTGAATAATTATAAAATTCCTGCTTACCTTGTTCAACAAACCTATATCAGTGGGACGTTTTTTAATTATAGTACATTTTCTCTACAGTCTTACAACAAATGGCCAGCAAAACTTTAAACCAATATTTTATCTGAATGCAAATACTGGGGTAAGTCTCGGTACAGACAGCAGTGTCGTTTCCTGGAAAGACCCTACAACAGGGATAAATGCGATACAAACCAATCAGAACGCCAGACCAAAATTAATAAAAAACGGAATTAATGACTTGCCTGCAATCCAATTAAATGGGAGTAGCGCGTACTTGGATCTACCCCCTGTTTTTCCTGTTCAAAAGGATTACACATTGTTTCTAATTGTTAAAACGAATGCTCCTTCCTATAACATTTTAGGAGGTGCGAACAGAACCTTATGGTTGGCAGGAAATACTAATCCTCAAATGCTGCATCAGGGAAATTTTAACAGCCAGGTTGTCTCCTCTGTCGATCCTGGTTTAGATCCCGCTTTGATCATTGCTGAATACAACCAAAGCACACAAAATGGAGCCTTCTATGTAAACGGTAAATTCGCCGATTCTGCATTTTGTCCAACAAACACTGATTCGACTTTATTCATTGGTGCGTATAACAGATCTTATTTTTATAATGGCAATATAAGTTGTATCATTTTATTTTCTGGATTGCTTCCCAAAATTACAAGAGATTCTATTCAGAAAAAACTGATGACAGAATACAAAATACCCGGACCACCAATCCTTGATTCAAGCCTGGTTTCTGTTCCGGGAAATCATCACTTTTACGCAAGAGATGAAAATGACTATTGTAAATTTGACGTGAAAGGATTCTGCTTTGATACTCACTTTGATTCAGTACACTTAAAATTATTCGAAAATAAAGAATTGAAATCCAAAACTTCCGTAAAGCTCAATTACAACGAACAAAAAGCTCTTTATGAATTTTCTCCAGTTCTTTTATCTGGGCTTTCAGATTATCGAATTGAACTAACTGCACAAGCTCCTGACAGAGACAGTTCATTATATATTCGGGACCACCTTTTGTGTGGAGATGTAATTCTGATTAATGGACAATCTAATTCCATTTTTGGTGGGTCAACTGATTCTGATCCGTTTATAAAAACATTTGGCCTCAATTATTCACAAGACAAAAAAGACACCTTCTTTACTCCTGCCATCGCAACAGGATATGGAGGTGGTCCGAATATCGGTGCATGGGGAATGCAGCTTGCAAAAAATATTGTAAATAATCATAAAGTACCTGTCTGTGTAATTAACGGTGGCGTTGGAGGAACTACCATACAGCAACACCAGCGCAATGATTTAAACCCTTACGAACCTAACGGAATCTATGGTAGTCTTCTCTATCGAGCTAATCAATCAAAACTTGCGCATTCAGCCAAAATCCTTTTCTGGTATCAGGGTGAAAGCAATGCTACACCACAATACTTTGAAAATTTCCTAGCGCTTTACCAGGATTGGAAAAATGACTACCCGAAACTTCAAAAAATCTATGTTGTTCAAATACATCATGGCTGTGGTACGGGTGATAATAGCGGTGTCCGCGAAGTCCAACGAAATCTTCCAAAATCCTACCAAGACATTTCGGTAATGAGCACCAATGGCCTGCCTGAACATGATGGTTGTCACTATTCGGTTAATGGATATAAAAAACTTGCAGAATGGCTCACACCCCTGGTAGAAAGAGATTTTTACAACAAGCAGGATCTTCCGGATATTTCTGCCCCAAATCTCAAGTATGCTTTTTACACTTCATCGGATAAAAACAGAATCGCACTGATATTCGAATCAGGTGTTCAGGAATTTATCATTCCTGGTGATACCACCGTAGCCAATGTTAACATCAGACTAAAAGATTATTTTTATCTGGATGGCTTGCCCTATGTAATCAATGAAATAAGTACCAATAAAGACACCATATTTTTAGATCTCAAAACCGGCGCTGGGGGAAATTTTTTAACTTACTTGCCTGAAATTTACTATCATAATACATCAACAATCTATCAGGGACCTTATATTAAGAATTCCAGAAATATAGGTGCATTAAGCTTTTATCAAGTGCCAATTCTGAGTAAAGCCCCTGTTGGGGTCAGCAGTTACCATAACAAGATGGCAGATTTCTTTTACTTTCCCAATCCATCAACACGTGAAAATTTGCAACTTAAATTTATCCAAAATCTTTACGAAGGATCCGTCCAACTTAATATATTCAGTGTACAAGGACAGCTATTATTCAGCCAAAATCTGGAGAATATAAATACAGAACAAATAATTTCTATCCCTGTTAGACTTTCTCAATCTGGACTATACATCTGGAAAATTTGTGGTAAAGAATTTTGTAAAACAGGAAAAATAGTCCTAAATGATTAATATTTGGAATAGTAAATCCATACTGGTGAAATAACCCACAGGAAGGTATTGCTTAAAACACTTATGAAATACTTCAAATTTATTTCATGATTCAAAACTTTTTATCCTATTTTCCGTTGGGTTTCTTATAACTGAGGTATATTTGCGTTTGGTGAGAAAATTTGTGGCCATATCCATTTTAATTGTGTTCCTCCTGGGCAAATCTGAATTTTTCCAACTACTGAGGATTTCAACTTTGATTGAGCATTATTTGGAACATAGCAGCCATGACCCTGAAATGAATTTATTAAAGTTTATTGCCATTCATTATGCACATCATCTTACAATTGATGAGGATTATGATAAAGATATGAAGTTACCATTCAAGTCGAATGTAAGTTTAATATCATCAGATTTTTTGGAACTACCTACAGTTTACCATGTCAAAGAAATTTTGGCAATAGCTACTATTGAAAAGAACGAAATTATTGCATATAAGAATAATTTTAAATATGCTAATCATTTGTCCAAAATCTGGCAGCCTCCCAGGTTAGCAGCATAATACTTCTTGCAAATCAATTCGGTACTGTCTAATAGTTAAATTATTGGATACATCTTTTTTGTTGATGTATAAATTTTTCTTGTAAAGGAATTTAATTTTCATTTAAAGAAAATTGTAATGTCTGCCTTAGACAATATTTAAATATTAGAGATTACTCGTCTAACCATATTTGCAAACCATTTTCCCTTTAATTAGATTATTTAGTTATTAAATCAGTCACTGGATAGACAAACTATTCTCAATTATATTGAAAAGGTATATTGAAAATTTATAATTAAATTTAAACTTATTCTATGTCTTAATTTTTTTTTTGAAATTATTGACCTTTAAAAAATAGTGCATGCTCAACCATATCATTGAATTCTCCATAAAAAATAAACTCTTGATAGGATTATTCACCATAATGCTTATAGTCTATGGTTCTTATCAAGCAACACAATTACCCATTGATGCAGTGCCGGATATAACCGATAATCAAGTGCAGGTAATCACTATTGCGCCTTCATTTGGTGCGACGGATATTGAACGACTGGTAACTTACCCAATCGAACAAGCAAACAGCAATATAAATGGACTTAAAGAAATCAGAAGCTTTTCCCGGTTTGGTTTGTCTCTGGTAACTGTAGTGTTCGACGACGCAACCGATATATACTGGGCACGTCAACAGGTAGCAGAACGTCTGCAACAAGTACAGACTCAAATTCCACAGGGTATTGGGACTCCTGAATTAGGTCCCATCAGCACAGGATTGGGAGAAATATATCAATACGTAGTAAGACCTGAAAAAGGATTTGAAACAAAATACGATGCGACGGAGTTAAGAACAATTCAGGACTGGATTGTCAGACGACAATTGCTGGGTGTTAAAGGAGTTGCAGAAGTAAGTAGCTTTGGTGGTAAATTAAAACAATATGAAATTTCCGTACACCCTGATAAGTTGCAGGCATTCCACATAACGCTCCATGACGTTTTTACTGCCCTCGAAGAAAATAATCAGAATACTGGCGGTGCATACATTGAGAAAGGACCATCAGTTCTATATATACGGAGTGAAGGCATACTTAACAGCAAAGAAGATATTCAAAGCATCCTGGTAAAAACTTCTGAATTGGGCACCCCAATTTTCTTAAGGGATGTTGCTGACATCAATATTGGCTTTGCGACACGTTATGGTGCCATGTGTCTAAATGACCAGGGTGAGGTTTCCGGAGCCATCGTGATGATGCTAAAAGGAGCGAACAGTAGCGAAGTCATTAAAAATGTTAAAGAAAGGATTTCCCAAATCCAAAAAACTTTACCTGAAGGAGTAGTCATCGAACCTTTTCTTGATCGTACAAAAATGGTGAATAACGCTATTAGCACTGTTGAAAAAAATCTTTTGGAAGGAGCTTTAATCGTAGTCTTCATTCTAGTCTTATTTCTTGGGAATTTTCGCGCAGGTATTCTTGTAGCATCGGTCATTCCATTGGCCATGTTATTCGCTATAATATTGATGAATACATTCGGGGTCAGCGGGAATCTGATGAGTCTTGGTGCTTTGGATTTTGGTCTAATTGTAGACGGAGCAGTAATCATCGTGGAAGCAGTCATGCACCAATTAACCCACAGTAAAAGTTTTGTCCATATAAACAGACTCACACAGTCAGAAATGGATAATAATGTAAAATCTTCTGCCTCAAAAATGATGAACAGTGCCGTATTCGGACAGATCATAATTTTAATCGTTTATCTTCCAATATTTACACTGCAGGGTATTGAAGGAAAAATGTTTAAACCAATGGCACAGACTGTAGCCTTTGCACTTGTAGGCGCATTTCTTCTTTCTCTAACTTACATTCCAATGATGAGTGCCATAGTATTAAGTAAAAAATTAAGACATGAACCTAATATTTCAGATAGGATAATGTTTCGCATTGAAAAATTATATCAAAATTCACTGACTAAAATTTTAGAGTTCCCAAAAACTGTCCTACTCCTAGCATTTACATTATTTACATTGGCAATTATTCGACTTTCAATGTTAGGTGGAGAATTTATTCCAGCATTGGAAGAAGGGGATTTTGCTGTGGATACGAGAGTACTTACAGGGAGCAACCTCAAAACCACCATCGAACACACTCAAAAAGCTGCTCATATTCTAATCACACATTTTCCTGAAGTAGAAAAAGTGGTAACTAAGATTGGAAGCGGTGAAGTACCTACCGATCCTATGCCAATGGAAGCAAGTGACATGATGGTCATACTGAAAGATAAAAAAGAATGGACCTCTGCCAAGACATTTGATGAATTGGCAGAAAAAATGTCTCTCTCTTTACAAAATGTACCAGGAATTACAGCAAGTTTTCAATATCCTGTACAAATGAGATTTAACGAACTCATGACTGGAGCAAGACAAGATGTGGTATGCAAAATATTTGGTGAAGATCTGGACACACTTGCATCGTATGCAGAAAAACTTGGCATTCTCGTAAATCAAGTGGAAGGTAGCCAGAATTTATACATTGAACCCATCTCCGGAATACCACAAATCATCATTAATTTTGAAAGGGATGTAGTTGCCCAATACAAACTTAGTATCAAAGATATAAATAATGTAATCAATACTGCTTTCGCAGGGTACTCGGCTGGGCAAATTTATGAAGGTGAAAAAAGATTTGAACTTGTAGTACGGCTAAATCTTGATCAAAGAAAAAAGCTTGAAGACGTTAAAAATCTTCTTATTCCTACACCCGACGGACAAAATATTCCACTATATCTCCTTGCCAAAGTGGAAATCAAAAATGGGCCTAACCAAATTCAGAGAGAAGATGCCAAACGCAGAATAGTGGTAGGGTTTAATATTGAAGGTCGCGACATTCAAAGTATCGTTGACGAATTAAAATTAAAAGTAGAGGAGAATATAAAGTTTCCTGCAGGATATTATGTCACATACGGTGGCGCATTCGAAAATTTGATTGCAGCTAAAAAAAGACTAAGTGTTGCAGTTCCTGTATCCCTTATTTTGATCTTCATTTTACTTTTCTTTGCTTTCAATTCCATCCGACACAGCTTACTCATATATACTGCTATTCCGCTCTCTGCAATTGGAGGAATTTTGTTTCTCTCACTAAGAGGTATGCCATTTAGCATTAGTGCAGGAGTCGGATTTATTGCGCTATTTGGCGTAGCAGTACTTAATGGGATTGTATTAATTGCAGAATTCAACAGACAAAAAGAATCAGGCTTAAAAGATCTTCACCGAATTGTACTTATGGGCTCCAAGGTACGTCTTCGTCCAGTGCTAATGACCGCAATGGTGGCCTCGTTAGGTTTTCTACCCATGGCCTTAAGCGATGGTGCCGGAGCCGAAGTACAACGTCCACTTGCTACCGTAGTTATAGGAGGTTTGATTGTAGCTACTTTCTTAACGCTTTTTGTCCTTCCGGTACTGTATGTAATTTTTGAAAAAAATATAAAAATGAAATCAGGAAAACATTCCATTACAACAATTCTAATAATTATCCTAAGCTCCACCATAAACGCTCACACACAAAAATCATTCACTAAGGAGGCAGCTGTGGAACAGGCTCTTAAGCACAATTTAAGCTTAAAGACAATAGAAGCAACTACAGAACATAAACGGGAAATAATCAAATCTGCTTTTGACATTCCATTTACCAACATTTCCTCTGATTTTGGTCAAATAAACAGTGTCTATACAGATTTTGCATTTGGAATCAATCAATCAGTCAACCTACCAATCGTATATAAAAGACAAAGAAAGGTGTTTGAACAAGAATATCAGATTCAACTTTCATTTATGAATCTTAAGGAGGCCGACATCAAAAAAATAGTAATGCAAAATTTTTCCAATTTAATAATACTTAAGGAAAAAGAAAATATTCTGAACAAATCAGATAGCATCTTCTCTGTTCTGGTGCAACAAGCTACACTCCGCTACGATAAAGGTGAAAGCAATATAATGGAAAAAACAACCTATGATTTAATGCTAGGCAATATACGCCTTCAGAAAACGAATATTCAACAAAATATGGTTGCCATTAAAAACAACCTAAAAAGTTTATTGAATATTTCATTTGATTTTGAACCTGAATTCAAAACTATCAAATTTGAACCACCTCCTATTCAGTCTAAAATAATAAACAATCAACACCCAATAATCCATGCTGCAGAACAACAGATCTTACTGGCTCACCAAATGACACAATTGGAAAAATCTAAATTATTGCCTATACTGAATCTTGGATACTCAAACATGAGTATGAGAGGTACCGGAGCCGACAATGTTTTTTACAATTCATCTAAAAGATTTAATTCTGTCACGATTGGAATTGGTATCCCCATATCCATAAAAGCGCAGAAGGCCAGGATTAATGCCTCTCATTATAATGAAAAAGAAGCCGATTTATCCAAAGAGGAACAAATGCAATGGCTTCAAAACAGTATAATAAATTCAATGTTAAATTATCAAAATTTACTTGCTTCTGTGGAATACTTTGAAAACTATGCCCTCCAAAACGCAAATATTCTTGTCCAGACCATCGATACCCAACTTAAAAAAGGGGACATCAATTATTTGGAATGGGTGATGATTATGAATCAAACCACTACTGTACAAAATGATTATCTGAATGCTGTAAAAGAATTAAATGACAGCATTATCGAAATCAATTACTTAAATTCAACAAATTATTAAAATGAAAAATATAATCTCTATTATCATAATACTATTGTTCACGACTTGTGGAACTAAAGAAACAACCACCCCAAAACAAGAAATTATTGAAAATGACTTAGGCAAAATAGATTTAACTGAAGCACAAAGTGAATCTATTCAGATTGAATTAGGAACGCTGGAATCTAAAAATATCTCATCCGTAATTAAATTAAACGGCCACATCCAGGTTCCTCCACAAAATATAATTTCTGTTGGTATGCCATTGGGTGGATTTTTGAGTCATTCAAAATTAATGCCGGGAATGCGGGTCACCAAAGGTGAGAGAATTGCTACTATGGAAGACCAACAGTATATTCAATTGCAGCAGGAATATTTGAATACTAAATTAAAATTAAAATATGCAGAATCTGAATTTAAACGTCAAAAAGATCTTAATCAAAGCAAAGCCACAAGTGATAAGATTTTTGAACAAACCCAAATGGAATTTGAACAATTGAAAGTAGCCTTGAATGCATTGATTGAAAAATTAAAACTGATTCATATAAATCCAGCAAGCCTTACAGAAAATAACATATCGAAAAGCATTGCCATCACTTCTCCAATCAACGGTTATGTCTCCAAAGTAAACATGAATATTGGAACATATGTGAATCCTACAGACATCATTTTTGAACTCATTAATCCTTCAGACTACCATTTGGTATTAAAGGTATTTGAAAAAGATATGAATAAAATTTCGATTGGACAACAACTTATTGCATACAACAATTTTAATCCTGAGAAAAAATATTTTGGTAATATTTTACTCATTAATAAGGATATCACATCGGATGGTGCCAGTTCGATTCTTTGCAATTTTCAAACTAAGGATAAATTATTGATGCATGGCATGTACATGAATGCTGACATTGAAACCTCTGCCAAACCTGCCTACATTATTTCAGAGGATGCAGTTGTCACTTTTGAAAGTAAAAATTATCTGTTTATTGAGGTTGGCAAAAATCAATATCAACGATTAGAGGCAGTGATAGGTGCCCAGGAAAATGGGATGGTCGAAATAATGAATCATGAACTATTTAACAAAAAAAATATTGTATTGAAAGGTGCTTATACTTTGCTTATGAAAATGGAAAATAAATTGGATGAGTAGGGTTTATCAGACAATCATCTATTTTTAGTTTGAGATAATTATGGATTAAATACTAAAGGGTAAAATAAATCCAATACGCATTGCTGAATTTTTTAGAAATTTAGGCTAAAATGGAGCTATTTTGGACTTTTTTACGTTTATAAGGCAAAAACTATGAAGTTATTTAAATTGGGACTACTTTTAAGCTGTACATTGTCTCTATCCGGTCAGGGCGTGTTTCAATGTAAGGATTTTAATCGAAGCTTTCCGGACACAGAAAGTCAGCCAAAAAGTCTCCAGAATTTCCAACCAAATCCTCTGACTCAAAATTTTGACCTTAAATACCAACGACTTGAATTGTCAGTTGATCCCTCTGTAAGCTACATCAAAGGAACTGTTACCTCTTATTTCCTTGCTCAGGAAGATGAACTGGATATTATACATTTTGATTTAGCAGATAATATGCAAATCAAAGAAGTAAACTATCATGGAGCCAGCGTCAGTAGTTCAAGGCCAGGCAATGACGTACTTAAAATTTTTCTACCTTCAAAAATTTCTAAGGGTGTCTTAGATAGTATTTCTGTGGTATATGAAGGCGCCCCGGTCTCAACTGGTTTTGGTTCTTTTGTTCAAAGTACACATGCAGACATCCCCATAATTTGGACGCTTTCAGAACCTTATGGAGCTAAAAGCTGGTGGCCTTGTAAACAGGATTTAAATGACAAAATAGATTCAACCGATATATGGGTATCTTCTCCCAGCAATTTTCGGACAGCTTCCAATGGACTACTTGTCAGTGAAGAAATTAATGGCCCGGAAATTATTTGCAAATGGAAACACAGATACCCTATTCCTGCATATTTAGTAGCTATTGCAGTAACCAATTATGCCAAGTACAACGAGCAGGTAAGCTTGGAAAGTGGAAAAACCTTAAACATTCTTAATTATGTCTTTCCTGAAAATCTGGATGAGGCTAAATCACAGACCAAAGAATTACATGAGGTGATTCAACTATACAATATGCTTTTTGGAGAATATCCATTTGCGGATGAAAAATATGGGCATGCTCAATTTGGTTGGGGTGGTGGAATGGAACACCAAACCATGAGTTTCGTAAGTGGATTTTCCTATGAATTATTAGCACATGAATTGGCACATCAGTGGTTTGGGGATAAGGTAACCTGTGGAAACTGGGAGGACATTTGGCTTCACGAAGGTTTCGCTACTTATGCCAGCGGTTTATGCTACCAATTTCTCAGACCGGAATGGTGGTCCAGATTTTTAAGCCAACGAATTAATGCTGTGGTCAGTCAGCCGGGTGGCTCTGTATGGGTAAATGATGTTACCAACGTCGGAAGAATTTTCAATGGAAGGCTATCCTATGCCAAAGGTGCCATGGTACTTCACATGATACGTTGGAAAATTGGGGATGAAGCTTTTTTTAATGCACTTAAAAATTATCTGAAAGATTCTGATCATGCCTACGGATATGCCTTGACTAACCATCTGCAAACTTTTTTTGAAAATAGTTCTGGAATAGATTTAGATGAATTTTTTGGAGACTGGTTTTATCGGGAGGGCTTTCCTTCATATCAGATTTTATGGAACAAAACAAGTTCAGGGATACAGTTTAAGATCGATCAGACAACATCGCATCCGAGTAATGATTTTTTTGAAATGCCACTTCCTCTTAAGGTCTTTGGCCAAGGCAAAGATTCCCTGTTACGGTTGGAGCACAGCTTTAATGGCGAAATATTTAACATCGTGCTTCCTTTTGAAGTGGACAGTATACAATTTGACCCGTATCTTTCAATCATTTCTGCCAACAATTTCATCAAACAGGTGAGCACAGGTACAAGTGATGGTATGGAGAAAGTTAATTGCCAAATTAGTCCTAATCCAACTTCTGATGTTGTTTTCATAAAATTAGATGAAAGATTAATTCAAAAGCCAATACATTTTGAAATTTTAAATGTAATGGGAGAAGTAATATTAAAAGAGAAAATAAACAATCCTTTGACCGAAATAAATACAAAATTTTGGACTTCCGGAATTTACTATTTCAGATTACTTGGAGAAAATGTTCAGCTTATTGAAATTATTGTAAAAAATTAGTGTGCAAAATTTTTTTACTTGAAAATAGAATAAATCATTTTTTAGAACAACAAATTAAAACCAATTGAATTCAAAGAATAAATTTTACTTGCTACTTGTTGCCATTGGAATAATTGGCATAATTTCATTTAATAAGGTTTATGCACAACATACCAATGTTTTTATAGGGGATCGAAATGCACCAAACGAACCATCCATTTGTATAAATCCCAATAATACCGATCAAATGGTTGCTGCTGCCAATATTGATAATGTTTATTATTCAAAGGATGCCGGGGCAAGTTGGACACAGGTTTCATTAAGTTGTCCCTGGGGTATTTGGGGGGATCCTGTTTTGGCAGCAGACACAGCAGGAGCGTTTTATTTTTTACATTTATCAAATCCACCTGCACCAGGGAATTGGATAGATAGAATCATCACTCAAAAGAGTTTAGATGGGGGCAAAACATGGTCCCAGGGAAGTTTTACCGGGCTTAATGGAAATAAGGCTCAAGACAAACATTGGATCACTGTAGACAAAAAAACAAATGCTCTTTATATATGTTGGACACAATTTGACAAATATGGTTCCAACAACGCTAAGGATAGTTCTAACATCTTATTTTCAAAAAGTGATGACGGAGGAGAAACCTGGTCCGATGCTAAAAGAATAAATAAACTATCAGGTGATTGTGTGGACAGCGATAATACTGCGGAAGGTGCTGTTCCATGTGTAGGTCCTGAAGGACAAATTTATGTTGCCTGGTCAAACCAAAATAAAATCTGGTTCGACCGCTCTTTGGACAAGGGTGAGACCTGGTTAAACGAAGATATTTTTATTAGTGAACAACCAGGCGGATGGGAATACAGTATCCCCGGAATTTATAGAGCAAACGGATTGCCATTTACCGTTTGTGATCTTAGTAATGGACCTCATCATGGGACCATATATGTCAACTGGTCTGATCAGCGCAACGGGGAAAACAATACAGACATTTGGCTATCAAAAAGTAAGGATGGTGGAAAAACTTGGTCCCTTCCCAATAAAGTCAACAACGATAACAGTAATGCTCATCAGTTTTTTACCAATGTAACTATTGATCAAACTACCGGTTGGCTTTGGTTTGTATTTTATGATCGAAGGAATCACAGAAATGAAAATACAGATGTCTATATGGCATTATCTAAAGATGGTGGCGAAACCTTTATAAACTTCAAGATTTCTGACTCTGCATTTTTTCCTTCAGCCAATTTTTTCTTTGGTGATTATAACGGAATTAGTGCGCATAATAATATTGTCAGACCAATCTGGACCAGACTTTCTGGTAATGAACTATCGGTTTGGACAGCTTTGGTAAAACCTGAAATTATTGCGACATCTATTCAGGAAACTTCCTCGCCATTGTCACCTTCCATTGAAGTTCCTTATCCTAATCCCTTATCTCAATCTTCAGGATTTTCTTTCAAACTGAGGAAAAAGAGTTTGGTTAGCTTATGGATCTCGGATTTTCAGGGAAATAAGTTGAACTCAATTATAAATAATGAAATTCGCCCCACCGGAAAATATCTGGAAAAAATCGATACTCATTCTCTTAATCTAAAATCCGGTACTTATTTTGTTGTACTAAGTGTGGATGGAAAGCAATTATCTAAAAAATTAATGGTGATTGATTAAGCATAAATTTTCCCTTTTCAAATATATATGCCTCAATTACTCATTACTGTTTATCTTAGATTTCTAAAATTTGATACAGCTTGATTCTACATTTTCAAGTACCTCATAAAACCGGAAATGAAAAAAGATAAAATAAACAAACAGGAGGACCCTCCAAAATCTAAATCAACCAATAAATTCAAATTTAGCCTGACCCTTATTGCAGTTATCGTTATTACTGCAGTGGTTTTAAGCCCAGTCATAAACAATAAATTTGTATGGGATGATGCGGAGTATATCGTTAGAAACGAAACGCTTAAAAAACCTTTATCTGAGGCGATTCCCTTTTATTTTGATACAAACTACTTTGTAGGAAACTATCATCCACTTACCATGATTGGTTTTTTACTGGAATACAAAACCGCTAATCTCAACCCGGCACTTTACCATAACACAAATCTCTTGATACACCTATTAAATGTATCTCTTGCATTTATATTTGCTTTTCTGCTCAGCAGAAGAAATATTTGGATCGCCTCAACAGTGGCCTTGCTCTTTGGGATTCACCCTATGCATGTAGAATCGGTTGCATGGATTTCACAGTTCAAAGATGTGTTATTTGGATTTTTTTATCTTCTTGGTCTTGTTGTCTATTTAATTTATCTGGATAGACAAAATTGGCATAAATGGATATTTTATCTTTTATGTTTAATCCTGTTTGTGCTCTCGTTGCTTTCAAAACCAGCTGCAGTGACTTTTCCACTAAGCTTAATGGTCATTGATTTCTATAGAGAAAGAAAATTCAATATCGCTTCAGTTTTAGAAAAAATTCCATTCTTCGTTGGTTCTGTCCTTTTAGGACTTATTACCATAAAAGCACAGGGTTCTGCAGTGGGCAATTTTGAGGATTACACTTTTTTGGAGAGAATTATGTTATCGAGCTATGCACTTTTTAGCTATTTGATCAATCTATTTTTTCCAATTCATCTTTCCGCATTACACCCATTTCCATTCAGGACAGATGGAAATTTTCCCTGGATTTATAGGATCGCGCCATTAGGTTTGATTCCTTTATTTTATTTATTGTACAGAAGCTCCGCAATAGGACGAATTACTTTATTTGGGTTCCTGTTTTTCTTTTTTAACATTGCCCTGGTATTGCAATTCGTTACAGTTGGAAATGCACTTTATTCAGAACGCTATACTTATATTCCTTATCTGGGTTTGTACTTTTCTATTGCCATAATTATCGATCAACTTTTAAAAAAATATGGTTCTTTCCAATGGGTAAAACCGTTAGTTACAGCTTGTGCAGTTTTTATTTTAATTGCCTTTTCAGGTATATCCTATTCGAGAACAAAAGTTTGGAAAACGGATAAGTCCTTGTGGACTGATGTAAGTAAAAAATATCCCCTTTGTGCTATTGCGCATTATAATCTGGGAACCTACTTTTTTAAAGAAGAAAAAAATGATCCTCTTGCATTGATCAGCTATAACAATACAATTTCCGTGGATACTACACAGATTAAAGCATACGTCAACCGTGGAATAATTTTTACAAGGATGCGCGAGATGGAAAAAGCGGAATCAGACTTCGCCCATGCAATCAGGCTGGATTCGAATTTTGCTGAAACTTATAAAAATTTAGGCATCCTTCACTCTACTCTTGGAAAATATGAAAAGTCAATTTCAGATTATACTAACTACCTGAGAATTTTACCCGTCAGTCCTGACATTTACTATGGAAGGGGCATGACTTATTATCAATTGAAAAGATTTACCGAAGCCACTGAAGATTTTAGTAAAGCGATCTCCTATGATTCTCTAAATGCAAATTATTGGGTTCTAAAAGCCATGGCGCTTCACGCAGATGGTAAAAAAGAGGAGGCAATCCCGATTGCTTTGAAAGCTCAGGAACTTGGTGAAGTCTTGGACCCAAGCTTCAAGTCGAACTTGGGGTTAAAATAAATTTAGCTTATGCAACTGTAACCTCAGAATCAAGATACACATCCTGTATGGCTTGCAAAAGAGCAATCCCGTCGTCCATGGATTTTTGGAATGCCTTTCTACCTGAAATTAGACCCATTCCCCCAGCTCGCTTGTTAATAACGGCTGTGGTAACTGCCTCTGCAAGATCCGTAGCCCCTTTAGATTCACCACCTGAATTGATTAGACCTGCTCGACCCATATAACAATTGGCTACCTGATATCGGCATAAATCAATGGGGTGGTCACTACTTAATTCAGTATACATTTTGGTATTTAACTTACCATAAGAAGACCCACCCATATTAAGTGCTTCATAACCCTTATTGAGAGTTGGTAACTTTTGCTTAATGATGTCTGCTTGAATGGTCACACCAAGATGATTGGCTTGACCGGTAAGATCGGCTGAAGTGTGATAATCCACTCCATCTTTTTTGAATCCACTGTTTCTGATATAACACCATAACACGGTTGCCATACCTAAAGAATGAGCCTGCTCGAAAGCTTCTGCAATTTCTACAATTTGACGCCCACTTTCGTTAGAACCAAAATAAATTGTTGCCCCAACGGCGGCGGCACCCATATTGTAAGCATCCTTGATAGTCCCAAAAAGTATCTGATCGAATTTATTAGGGTAAGTCAATAATTCATTATGGTTCACCTTAACAATGAATGGAATCCTGTGCGCATATCTGCGGGATACTGCAGCCAAAACTCCATAAGTTGACGCAACAGCATTACACCCCCCTTCAATAGCAAGTTTTACTATGTTTTCAGGATCAAAGTATATTGGATTAGGTGCAAATGAAGCACCGGCGCTGTGCTCTATTCCCTGATCAACCGGCAATATGGATACGTACCCAGTGTTAGACAGTCTACCGGTTAAAAAAATGCTCTGTAAATTTCTTAGGGTAGGTATGTTTCGGTTACTGTCCATCCAAACCTTTTCAATGTTATCTGGAGAAGGAAGGTGGAGATGACTTTTATTTATAGTTTTACATTGGTGGTCAAGGTAATAGGAAGCTTTATCTCCTAGACAATCAACTATTTTCTGGTTCGCCATTTGAATTACTTGTAATTAAATTACCAATTATTTTTTACCCTCAACTACGACTACACCGTCGGCCAAAAACTTAATTTCTTCCTGAGGCTGTGTGATCAATGCGATTTCCTCTTTTGATTTACCTTCGTCTTCAGCATAGTGTTGAAGCTCTTCTACGGAGGTGACCTCTTTAAATGCCTTTCCTTTGATCACAACCTTACTGCCCGCAAGATCAAGAGGGACAAAAAAACCATAATCTCTAAATTTAACAAAAAAGCCGGTACTGTCTTGAGGGTTTGAACTCAACACCATCCAACAACCCTTTGCCTGACAAACACCGGTTACATAACCGCTGATCGCACACATTACAGAATCATTGGTCTTCAATGCTTCCATAGCATCGGCAACACTTAAAGCTCCTTCAGTAAGGATGGTATCCCCATAAACTCCTAGAGAATGAGGGGATTGGGTCTCTGATGTCGGGGCGGACATTTTGGGCTCATTTTTACAGGAAACAAGCAAACCTAATAAACATACAAAACTTAAATATTTCATAAAATAAATTATCCCGCAAATATAATCCAGAAGATCATATAATAAATGACCCCTTTGATTTGTTAGGATATGAGTAACATTTTACACGTCCCTAAAAATTGCTTATATTAAGATTAATTGTAATATAACTATCAAATCCTTAAATCTTGTTGTCTTCCATATATCTTTACCTTTCCAAAATTGAAAACAAAAAAAATGAAATTATTTATCGCTTTCACGATTTTCATGGTACATATTTCTTTAGTGGATGCGCAGTCTTGTGTAAAAGGTAATTGCACCAATGGTTTTGGCACCATGATAATGACTGACAAATCAAGGTATACAGGAGAATTCGTAAATGGAAAAATTCAGGGAAGGGGGATCTTTTATTTTGCTAATGGAAGTAAATACCTCGGAACCTGGAAATCCGGCACCAGACACGGAGAAGGGAAATTCATCTTTAATAATGGCGATCAATATGTAGGTGCTTTTGTTATGGACAAAATCCAGGGATACGGAACCATGGAATATAAAAACGGCGATCGCTATGTGGGCCAATGGCAAAATGAACTTCCCGGAGGTAAGGGCTCTTATTACCTGCATTCAGGGGAGCGCTACGAAGGAGAATTTCTCAAAGGTAAGTTTGAAGGTCAGGGTAGCTATTTTTATTCTGATGGATCTACTTACAAAGGTGAATGGAAAAATAATAAACGTCATGGCTATGGAGAATTCTTTGATGGAAAAAATAAAACCGTGTCCGGACAATGGCAATTCGATAAAGCAATATCCGTACTGGCAGAAGATTTTGTTCAAAAACCAGAACCTAAAGAACAACCAATAAAAGAAAAAATTAAAGACAAGGATTTGATTCCCAATTGCAATAAATCCTTTTGTAAATCCGGGAAAGGAAGTCTTGATTATGCAGATGGTTCGAAATATATAGGAGAATTTGTTAATGGAGAACCAAAAGGCAAAGGCATCTGTCAATATGCCAATGGGGATAGATATGAAGGGGAATGGGACGCTCATGCCCCGCATGGTGAAGGCGTAATGTATTTCAAATCAGGCTTGATTTATGGCGCAATTTGGAATCATGGTGAAGCAACAAAACAATTGCACAGTAAAAAAGAATTCGTTTTTGACAATAAAGTGAAAGTAGATAAGGACGATGCAGTAAAAATTTGGGCTGTCGTTGTAGGCATTGCACGTTATGAACACATGCCTGCACTTAAGTTTGCCGATGACGATGCATACCGAATTTTTGCTTTTCTAAAAAGTCCTGAAGGTGGTGCTTTACCTGACGAACAAGTCAGAATATTAATTGATGAAGATGCAACCCGTAACAATATTCTGAAAGCTATGAATGAGGTCTATATGAAGGCAGATGAAAATGATGTGATCATGTTATACTATTCAGGTCATGGGCTAGAAGGAACTTTTATTCCGATTGATTACGATGGGTTTGAAAATGCACTTGGTCATGATGAAGTCAAAGACATGTTTAATAAATCAAAAGCAAAACACAAAATTTGTTATGCTGATGCATGTCATTCAGGCAGTCTCCTGGCTGCAAAAAGTGCCTTTGCTTCTTCGTTGATTTATTTTTATGATGAACTGGATAAATCCTCTGGAGGTACTGCCTTCATGATGTCTTCCAAAAGCAAGGAATTTTCATTGGAAGATGGCGGTTTAAGACAAGGAATTTTTTCTCATTTTTTAATTCGTGGATTGAAAGGTGAAGCAGACCTGAATAAAAATAAGACAATTACCGTTAAGGAGCTTTTCGATTGGGTCTATACCAAGGTAAGAGAATATACAGGGCTTGCACAAACACCAATGATTGCAGGTGATTATGATGAAAAAATGCCGGTCGGATTTATCAGAGATGTAAACTGATAGTTACTCTTTTGACTCTGGATCAATTGATGTAATCTCTTTTATAGTAAATTTCTCGATTGCAAAAATTGATTTTGTTTTTACTTCGATAAATGTCTTTTCTTTTGGGATAGTAAGCCATTTGTTTCATCAGAATGAACTAACTTTGTACCTTAAAGATTTGCATACGTCATGTCTAACATTATTCATTTTTTTACAAAAGTTCAAGACTTTCTTTTTTCCACAAAAGCTGCAGCAGTCTACATGTTGCTTTTTGCATTTGCCATAGGTGCCGCTACTTTTATAGAAAATGATTTCGGAACCAGTGCCGCTCAAAAAGTGATCTTTAAATCTTATTGGTTTGAGTTGCTCCTCATTTTGTTTGGAATTTGCATTTTAGTAAATATCCATAGGTTCAGACTAATTCCTCAAAAAAAATGGGCTTCCTTAATTTTTCACTCTGCTATCATACTGATTATAATTGGTGCCGGTGTAACCAGATATTTTGGCTACGAAGGCATGATGCACATCAGAGAAAATAAATCCTCCAATGAATTTATTTCTGCCGAGACTTACCTGAATTTTAAACTCGTTATGAATGGTAAATCCTATTCGTTTGAGGAACCCGTTCTTTTTGCCAGTTTAGGAAAGAACAGTTTTAAAGAAAGTTATCAGATAGGAGATAAACTTATTGAAACCGAACTTTTAAAGTTTATACCCAATCCGGTGGAACAAATGGTTGAAGATCCAGAAGGTACAACTATCCTCAAAGTAGTTGTTGGAGGAGCCAGAGGTAGGGAAGAATATCATGTAAAGCAAGGTGATAAACTGAACCTTGGTGGAACAAGAATTAATTTCAGCAAAGAAGAAATTCCGGGATATGTCAATATCTTATTTAGAAATGATTCTCTTCTTTTTAAAACTGACCAACCTATTACTCAGATGGTCATGGCTACTCAAAAGTTGGACACGCTATATCCTGACATCAACTATTGGCCATTAAAAACAAGATCTTTATATTCATTAGGTTCTTCCAATTTTGTAATTGCTGAATTTGCACCTTCTGCTAAACTAATTACAGAATCTAAAGATCCAAAAGTAAAAAATGAGAGTATGGTTGCTCTCCAATTAAATGTTTCTGTCAATAACAAACCACATACTGTAAATTTATTGGGAAGAAAAGGTGAGGAAGGTGAAGCCAAATTTATCGAAACTGAAGATTTCAAATTGGGTATTTCATTTGGATCCAAAATAATTAAAGTTCCGTTCTCCATTAAATTAAACGATTTCATACTGGACAGGTATCCTGGAACAGATAATCCATCATCTTATGCCAGCGAGGTAACATTAAACGATCCTGCAGATAATTACCAAAGAAATCAACGCATTTATATGAACCATGTTTTGGATTATAAAGGTTACCGCTTTTTCCAATCCTCTTTCGACCAGGATGAATTAGGTACTTATCTAAGTGTTAATCATGATATGTGGGGTACTTGGATTTCATATATTGGTTATATATTATTAACCCTTGGGCTTCTATTAATTTTCTTTCTTCCAAAAACCAGATTTGCATATCTAATGAGCAAACTCAAAGAATTAGAGATGCAGAAAACATTTATAATTATTTCAATTTTTTTGACTTTCCCAATACATGCAGAACTAAAGGCTAATCCGGAATCCACTCAACCCATATTTGTAGTCAGTAAAGACCATGCTGAAAAATTAGGTAAAATTGTTGTGCAGGATTTTGAGGGGAGATTTAAACCATTCAATACATTGGCTAATGAGGTGTTGCGAAAGCTTTCAAAAAAAGAACAACTCTTTGACCACAGTGCTGAAGAAATTTTTATATCCATGATCCTTTCTCCAGAAAGCTGGGAAAAGGTCCCTATAATCCAAACCGGCAATCATCCGGAAGTTTTGAAGACATTAGGAGTGCAAGAAGGTCTGACTAGCTATAGAAGTTTTTTCAATGACGAAGGATCCTACAAATTAAAAGAATTTATTCGGTCTGCTCAAGCCATGAACCCTAAAGACCATGGCACTTTGGAAAAAGCTGTCATCAAACTGGATGAGAAAGTAAATATTGCAAATATGGTTTTCTCTGCCAGACTGTTGAAAATCTTACCGGTTATCAATGATCCGAAAAACACCTGGGCTTCCCCTGCGGATACCGAAAATAACAATAATGTCTCTGCCGACTTTGTGAAGGACTTTTTTAAAGAATATGCGATCGCCTTGACTGAATCATTTGAATCCAGGGATTGGTCAAAACCTGATGAATTACTAAATAAGCTTACAGACTTTCAAAAATCTGTTTCAGCATCCATCATGCCTTCTGATACACAAATCAAAACGGAATTATGGTTAAATAAACTTAAAGTGTTTTCAGTCCTGCTAAAAGTTTATGGTTTTATGGGATTAATTTTACTTGTGCTTTTTATCTATAGTGTATTCAATCAGAAAGTCAAAAGTAGCAGCATAACAAAAATTGCTTTTTATATTTTATTAATTGCTTTCGTTTTTCATACTTCGGGTTTAGGTATGCGTTGGTATGTTTCAGGTCATGCGCCCTGGAGCAATGGATATGAATCCATGATATACATTGCCTGGACTACACTTTTAGCTGGTCTAATTTTTTCCAGAAAGTCTATCGGTGGACTTACTGCAACATGCATACTTGCAGCAACTATATTATTGGTGGCGAGTATGAGTTGGCTTGATCCTGAAATTACGCCATTGGTTCCGGTTTTAAAGTCCTATTGGTTAACCATCCACGTTTCCATGGAAGCCGGAAGCTATGGTTTTTTGATGTTGGGTGCTGTAATAGGGATGCTGAATTTATTGCTGATGACTTTAGCAAATTCTTCCAATACCCATGTGATAAAAAGATCCATACAGGAATTAACCATTGTCAGTGAGATTACCATCACCGGTGGACTCATTATGGTAAGTATCGGAACCTATTTGGGAGGGGTGTGGGCTAATGAATCATGGGGACGATATTGGGGATGGGATGCAAAGGAAACCTGGGCACTGGTAACAATTTTAGTTTACGCTTTTATTTTGCATATGCGATTTATTCCAACTTTGCAAGGCATGTTTGCTTATAATTTTGCAAGTCTATTCGGATTTGCTACAGTAATCATGACCTACTATGGAGTTAATTATTATCTATCGGGATTGCACTCTTACGCAGCAGGGGATCCTGTTCCAATTCCACCTGTCGTTTATTATACTTCAATCGCTCTTGGAATACTTAGCTTACTTGCCTATTTAAATTACAAAAGAAAATTTAAAAATGGTTTTATGATTTGATCCAGTCCTTTCAAATTATTTTTTCAATAACGCATCTTCCATGATGATTTCATATTTATAGCCCGCTCCGAAATCTTTATTCAAAACGATTTTACCCTCAAAAGCGGCCTGCTCACCCATTTGTATGGCATCCGAAGAAGTAACCGTTAAATCTGATTTCTTTCCTGATACTTCGCTTCCATCCTGAATGTGAAACCAATTCTTACCCATTATTTGATAATTTGCCTTTACACATTGGCCACTAATTAATATTGTTTTACCTGCATATTTTGATTTATTCTTCATCAGTTCCGAAAGCTTAATGCTACCAGCTACAGGCTTGGCGTTTCCCTCTGATGAAGGTGGAGTTTCTACCTGCCTTCCATCCCCCAAATTCCCCCCGGGATGTTCCTTTGAATCAATTATATTGGATACCAAGTACACCACATCAAAAACACGATTGAATTCCTGACTTTGAAAATTTGTCTTTTTAAGGCCTCCCCGGTAATAGTAGGTATGACCCTTAACAAGCTCCTGCCTGGGTACAGCAATCCAAAATTTCTCCTGATTCTCCGTAACTTCAGCATAGGTATATCTTTCTGTATTTAAAATCTCACCAATTACTACCTGATGCACATCAGACGTGGTACCTGACAATGCTTCTGAACTTTGGTCTGTGTTTGACAACGTTGAAGTTTCTGTTTTTTCATCAGCAACTATAACTTTTGGTTTTGAATCACAAGCAAAGAGGGTTATAAATGTAAGTACAATGAAGTATAGAGTGGATTTCATTTTTAATTAGTTTTTTTCTTGTTTTTAAATCTTTGTAAATAAGTTGCAAAATAACGGTTATACTCAGAGCCATCTCCGAACCCGGATTCAAAATTTAACAAAATTGAGGATAATCTACTTATCTGGTAACTTAAACTAAGACCTGCAATGTCTTGTTGAATTCTCTGTTCGGAATTACCATAGGTATAATTGCTTTGACGAAAATTAAGTTCAACAGTAAATTTTGATTTAAAAAAATCCCGATAGGCACGTCCACTAAATGTCGTACCCTTAATGTATTCAGTTTCTAAATAATTTGCAGAAAGTGATGCAGAAATTCTTGTACCTGGAATATTTGCAAAATTTAAATTAAGCATGTGATTGGTTGTAGGCTTTGCATTTACTCCTTGAAATCTTAAAAAAGTACTGGCATTGATGGAAACAAATTTTATCGGCGCATAATTAATCTGAAATCTCAATCCTTGTCTGGTCTCTTGTGCTAACAATTGGTCAATAATATTTCTAAAAGATTCATAGTAAATTACATTCCTCCGATTGTCATAGGATGCTTGAAGGGATATTCGGCGATTAATTCTATATCTCAGATTGGAATAGAAACTCGTCAATCTAAATGTTTGCTTACTGCTTTCCTGAATACGTTGGTATAAATCCATTTCTACAGAAAGAAAAAAATTCAAATTCTTGACAAAGTTATTGCTGTGTTGAAAATAGGTGAACCGCCTATCGACGTTTCCGTTGTAGTGTTGCTCAACAAATGCGAGAGATGTCTGCATCAAACCATTTTTGGACTCGGTATTTTGAACTAGGTATACACCTGCCTGAGCCAATTTACCATTAAATCCATAATTAAAAACATCAGGTCTTGTTCCTGCCAGAACCCCTGCTACAAATTTACCAATAGAGTGTTCATATTGAATTCCATCAAGAGCACCCATGTTTGCAATATTTGAATTTATTTTTCGCCCCAACCAAATATTACTTTTGGAATTTATCTCATATCCTGCTGCCAGAGTATACACTTTAAAGTCATCAAAAAAACCAACGGCCTCCTGATCAATTCCATAACGATGCCTGTAGGTCAAATAACTTTGAAAGGAAAATTTAGAAGAATTAATATTACTGAGGTTAAGTGAATTGGAGATCCTTATCCGGGTAAATCTTGCCTGTTCAGGATTATCCAGATCACCATTTGTCGAAAATGAAAATCGACCGTTGATTAACTCCTTTCTTGTAGATTTCTTTTCGTTCTGTTTGTATAATTGGATGGAATCCTGAGCATTTGTAATAATCTCAAGTGTCTGAATCTCATTACTGTCTTTTTTTAATGGGGGGATCTTTTCAATAATAACCTGTTCTTTAATCAATAGTTTGGCATAAACTTTTAATCCTGTTGATATTTTAAAAGTTCCGATTTGACTACATACACAAGATATCGATGATTTATGTTGAATGATAAACATGGGTGTATTAGTACTGTCTTCACTTAGGTATAAAGTATCTCCAATATTCAATTCCTGAGTGGAGTAAAATTTAATATAAATATTGCTGGCATTCTTGTAGGATATTACTCCTTCTATAATTTTATATTTTGACTGGGCGGTCAATGCAGTTCCGAACAGCATTAAAAGAAAACCAAACGCCAAAATTGACTTATGCAAAATATCTTTATTTTTTACCCTGTGGATGACATGAATAACATGCCGCACTATTGTAAGAATACCCATTTACACCATTGTGTTCATTATCCATTTCTCCTTTTGGGTGACAGGAAAAGCAACTGAAAATTTTATAATTCGTAGAATTAGTATGACAATCTGAACATTGATTCCATTCATTCTTATGTTTTCCTGAATAAATTGGAAAATATAAACCATCATGATTAAACGAAGCTGGAGTCCATGCAGTCTGGCTGTGACAGGTAGCACATGTTGTTGGGAAATTTGCAGCCTGATGGTCTGGATTATTGGTATTGTTATAATCAGCTTGATGACAACCGTAGCAAGTATTTGGTGTGTTGTTGTAATCTCCATGATGACAAGTAGCACAATCGTTGGCGATTATTGCATGTGCCCCTGCTAAAACATAATAATTGTTATGGATTCCAAAGGTAGCAGGCTCCCAATCCGGCGCAGTAGTGTGACAGCTTGCACAATCTTTAGGAATATTCAAACTAACGTGGTTAGGATTAACAGAAGAATTAAAATCAGACAAGTGGCAACCTACACACGTATTTGGGGTATTGTTATAATTTCCTTTATGACAAATAAAACAATCCTTTGCAACAGGCTCGTGGGCACCATCAAGTACGTAATAATTATTATGAATATCAAAAGAAGCAGGCGCCCATCCAGGAGCAGTCGTGTGACAGTTAGCACAATCTTTAGGTATGTTTAAAGCTGCATGCCTTGGGTTTAATGAATTATTATAATCCGTGTTATGACATCCTACACAAGTACTTGGTGTGTTATTATAATTTCCATGATGGCAGGCTTTACAATCATTGGATATACTTGCATGGGCCCCATCTAAAACGTAAAAATTATCATGAATATCAAAACGGGCTGGCTCCCAACCAGGTGCAGTAGTGTGGCAAGAAGCACAATCTGTTGAAAGATTTAAATTAACATGACTTGGATTTGCAGAATTATTATAATCACTGATGTGACACTGATTACATTCGGTTGGAGTACCCTTGAATCCATTCATATGACATTCCTTGCAATCCACAACTTTATGAGCCCCTGTGAGTGGAAATTGGCTGAGATTATGATCAAAAGCCATTTTCTTTTCACCTGTTGGATGACATGCTAAACAAGCAAAGCTTGCATAAATATATCCACCAACACCCAAATGATCTTCATCTGTTTCTGGATTGATGTGACAACCAATACAAGTAAATTGTTTGTAATCAGTTGGGTTGGTGTGGCAATCCACACATTTATCCCAAAGCATTTTATGTGTACCGGAGTATATCGGAAAATATAATCCATCGTGATTAAATGTAGATGGAACCCATGCGTTTTCACTGTGACAGGTAGCACAGTCAGTAGGGAATTGAGCCACTTTATGATCCGGATCTTTTGTAGCATCATAATCCTCCAAATGGCACCCAACACAGGTATTCGGAGTATTATTATAATTTCCTTTATGGCACACCACGCAGTCATTTGCAATTTTTGCATGTGCGCCATTCAATGGGTAATAGTTATTGTGGACATCAAACCTGGCTGGTGCCCAACCAGGTGCAGTAGTGTGACAAGAAGCACAATCGGTTGAAAGCATCAAATCTTTATGATTTGGGTCTAATGAATTGTTATAATTCTCTTGATGGCATCCCACACAGGTGTTTGGCGTATTATTATAATCGCCTTTATGACATGCTTTGCAATCGTTTGCAATCGCAGCATGTGCGCCATCAAGGACATAGTAATTACTGTGTAAATCAAACCGTGCAGGCATCCACCCTGCCTGGGTAGTATGACAAGAAGCACAGTCTGTTGGGAATCCCAAATCCTTATGCTTTGGATTAGCTGATTGATCAAAATCCATTTGATGACAATCCACACACACCGTTGAGGTTCCCTTGAAACCTTTACTGTGGCATTCTTGACAATTCACAATCTGGTGAGCTCCAGTTAATGGAAATCCGGTTGTATTGTGATCAAATTTAAAATCTGCGTCTCCTGTAGGGTGGCATGCAAGACAAGCATCATTTTGATAATAATATCCACCAACCATTTTGTGATCTTCATCTGTCTCCGGATTTATATGGCAGACGGTGCAACTGTATTGTTGGTAATTGGATGGATTGGTATGACATTCTATGCATTGATTCCATACCCCCTTGTGTTTTCCACTGTAAACCGGGAAATATCTGGTATCATGATCAAAACTAGAAGGTTCCCAGGCTTTTTGATTATGGCAACTGGCACAATCATTTGGAAATTGAGCGGCAATGTGATTTGGGTCCTTTGTGTTGTTGTAATCTGCCAAATGACATCCTATACAGGTATTAGGAGTGTTTTGATAATTCCCATTATGGCAGGCTTTACAGTCATTTGCAATTAAAGCATGTGCATCTTGAAGTACGTAGAAATTATTGTGGATGTCAAATCTCGCCGGACTCCATCCGGGCTGTGTGGTATGACATGAAGCACAGTCAGTTACCAGACCTAGATCTTTATGTTTTGGGTTTAAAGATTGGTCAAAATCTGTCTGATGACAGGCAACACATTCAGTAGGTGTGTTTTTAAATCCTGTTGCATGACATTCAAGACAATTTGCCTGCAGGTGTGCCCCGGTCAAAGTAAAACTGGTCGTATTGTGATCAAATTTTACATCGGCATCTCCGGTAGGATGACATGCCAGACAAGCGTTGTCCTGATAAATATAACCAGCCACCCCTTTGTGATCTTCATCGGTTTCGGGATTGGTATGACAAACCGTACAGCTGAATTGGTTATAATCGCTTGGGTTAAGGTGACATTCCACACATCTGTTCCAAACTCCTTTGTGCTTTCCGCTATACACAGGGAAATACATGCCATCGTGATTAAACGTAGAAGGCTCCCATGCCTTTTGATTGTGGCAACTGGCACAATCTGTTGGAAATTTTCCGGCTATATGATCCGGATCCTTGGAATTGTTGAAATCATTCTGATGGCACCCCACACAGGTATTAGGGGTGCTTTGGTAATTCCCGTTATGACATGCCTTACAATCATTCGCTATAATTGAATGTGCATCCTGCAGTACATAAAAGTTATTGTGTACATCAAATCGTGCCGGAGCCCATCCCGGCTGTGTAGTATGGCAAGTAATACAATCTGTACTCAGACCAAGATCCTTATGTTTTGGGTTTTGGGATTGGTTAAAATTTTCTTGGTGACAGGCTACGCATTCATTTGGTGTATTCTTAAAGCCTTTGCTGTGACATTCCAAACAATTGGTTTGTTGATGCGCCCCAGTTAATGGAAAACCGGTAGTGTTGTGGTCAAATTTAAAATCAGCATCACCTGTTGGGTGGCAGGCCAGACAAGCATTGTTTTGATAAGCATAGCCACCTATTCCTTCGTGTTCTTTATCTGTCTCAGGATTCAAATGACAGATTATACAACTGTATTGGCTGTAATCAGATGGGTTGTTATGACACTCTAAACATTGATTCCATACCCCCTTATGTTTTCCACTAAATACAGGGAAATATTGTCCATCGTGATCAAAAGTTGAGGGCTGCCAGGCCTTTTGGCTGTGACAACTTGCACAATCGGTAGGAAATTGCCCTGTCTTGTGGTCCGGATCCTTTGTATCGTTAAAATCTGACTGATGACAACCTATACAGGTGTTAGGCGTGTTTTTGTAATCACCATTATGACATGCCTTACAATCTGATGCAATTAAAGCATGAGCATCTTGTAAAACATAATAGTTATCGTGGTTATCGAATCGTGCCGGCATCCATCCGGGTGTAGTCGTATGACAGCTTGCACAATCATTACTCAGACCCAACTGACGGTGATCGGGATTTGCAGTTTTATTAAAATCTTCCTGATGGCAGGAAACACAGGCACTTGGAGTGCCTTTAAAACCATTTGCATGGCATTTAAGACAATCTACACCTTGATGCCCTCCACTCAGTACAAAACCGGTGCTGTTATGATCAAATGTTTGCTCAGAACTTCCGCTTGGGTGACAAGCGAGGCAGGCTTGATCATTATAGACATAACCACCTACCTTATCATGCTCTTTATCTGTTTCCGGATTCTTATGACAACTAATGCAAGTAAATGAGTTAAAGTCGGCTGGATTTTTGTGGCAATCCAGACATTGTATCCATTTATTTTTGTGTTTCCCACTGTAAATAGGAAAAAAAACATCATGCGCACTATACTGTGCCGGCTTCCAGTCGGGTGATAAGGTATGGCAACCGGCGCAATCCTTTGGAAAGCCAGCGGCTTGATGGTCCGGGTTTTTAGTACTTTGATAATCTGACTGATGGCAGGCAAAACAATCCTTGGAGATATCTGAATAGATTACAGATTTATGGCACTTGGCACAATCTTTTATTTCATGTCCCTGTTCCAGTGGAAAGAACCCATGATCAATCTTATCGGTCACCCAATCTGGTTCGGTCAAACTATGACAGTCCGTACAATTGTTTGAAAAATTATTTTTCTGGTGATCCGGATTCTTTGCCTTATCAAAATCCTGACGGTGACAATCAATACATCGGATACCAATAGGATTAAACCGGATATTTGTTTCTGAAGTATGACAAAGGTTACAGTTTATGGATTTGTGTACCCCAATGAGTGGAAAATTTGTGCGATCGTGAATTTCTGTAATATTGTCTACGATCCAGGATGTCGCTGTGTGACATCTGTCGCAACTAAGACCAACCGTTTGATTATGCACATCAAGGTGACATGAATTGCAATCGGTTTTAGCCTCTTCAAACTTAAGATTTTCATGACAGGATCTGCAATCCAATGCTTTATGTTGACCCTTTAGGACAAACTCAGTACTGTCGTGTGAAAAACTAGCTTGTTTCTGATCAAATTTCCAGGATTCCGGACTGTGGCATTTGGCACAATCAATAATTAACTTAGGGCCATGAGGTGATTGGGCACTCAAAATAAAGGTACCAAAAAAGAATAAGGCTATTTTAAATGACAATCCTTGCATTCAAGTTTACCATTGCGATAGTTGATCACCTTTCGGTTATCAACGATCATCGGTTCATGACAACGATCGCAAGATACGACTTTATGTTCACCTTCAAGCTTAAATCTTGCATTATCGTGATTAAAATTTTTATTATCCCACCCATTAAACCCATGACACCTGGCGCAATCTGCGACACCACCTTGGTCAAATTGCTGACCGTGGGGGTTTTCGTGACAATGGACACATTGCTTTTCCTTATTCTTAAATTTTTGTGTAAAAGATCCATTTTTTTCCTGGTAAAAATGACATTTACGGCAGCTTGTCTGTAGGTGCTTTCCTTCAAGGGTGAAATTAGTTTTTCCATGATCAAAATTGATTTGAGTCCAGCTTTCATCCATGTGACAACTTGTACATTGGTTTGGCTCATAAAATTTAGGATCCAGAATTCCTTCATGCGGGTCTTTATGACAGTCTTTGCATTGGTTCCCTATCTTACGAAAATTCCATCGATCACCCTTGTGATGGCAGGATTTACATTCTACCGCAAGATGTGCCCCGGTCAGAGGGAAGGCACTTTTCTGATGATGCTCAAAACCAAATGTAGATTCTGTAAATCCAGTAACCGTATGACAGGCTGCACAATCATTGTAACTGCCATTTGAATTAAACTCACCTTTATGGTAGTCTTCATGACACTTTTTACAGGCGTCATAAGCAACAGGATCCGTCATACTGCCAGCCTTGTGACATTTCTTACAATCCACCGCTTGGTGCTTACCTTCCAATGGAAATTTTGTAAGACGATGGTCAAACTGGTCAAGGCGTTTACTGATATGGAAACTTTCCTGATGGTGACATTTCTTACAATCCTCACCAAATTTACCCTCATGAACATCCTTATGACAATTTATACAATCAGGCTTCCTGAGGGAAACAAATTCTTTAAATTGTCCATGGGTACCTTCCCTGTTGTCATGGCATTTCCGACAATCTAAGACTTTATGTTTTCCTTCGAGGGTAAAACCAGTTAAGGAATGATTAAATGAGGTGGAGGTTTTGATTTTGTGAAAAGATTCTTCCGTATGGCAAGCTTTGCAATTATTTCCAAATCTTCCTTTATGCTCATCTTTGTGGCAGGCTACACAAGATTTAAATTCCAGATCCGCAAATTTCTGAAACTCCTTTCCATTGCGAATTTCTTTTTTGTGACAAGCTGCACAGTCCAATTTTTGATGTGCCCCGGCTAGAGGAAAGTCGGATTTCTGATGATTAAATTTTATAGCAGGCTTAAACTTTTCAAAATTGTGGCATTTTGCACAATCCCCGGATAAAGTCTTTTGATGATAGTCTGCATGACAGGTTAGACACTTTGTATCCAAACCAAGAAAAGTTTTTGCATTTTTTTTAAGTTCTGTATTTTGGATGTACTCCGGTTTATGACAATCCCTGCAATCCTTTGATTTATGCGCCCCTTCAAGTTCATATCCGGTCAATCGATGATTAAATGTCTTTTGATCAAAACGGATCATTTCAAATTTGAGTCCATGATGTTCACTATGGCAGGAAATACAATTCTTTGGCTTTACTTCATAAGAGACGTGATATCCTTTGTTTGCTTGAATGCTTCGCTTTAAATCCGCATGACAATCAAGGCATTTTTGATCTGAAACCTTATCCCCGAGTATGTGACACTGAGTGCACTGACTCATACCCTCCAAATGACTGTGTGCCTTAGACAATTTTCCGGGTGAAATTTGTCCTAAAACAAATTCTGAACTGACTATAAAACCTACAAGCCAAAACAGCCTAAGTACGCTTAATTGCAAATTAAAATTACAGCTCATTTCTGGTGTGATTTTACAGTATAACCAAACCTTTTAGTAATTTCAATCCCTGTCTTTTGCAGAAACTGAGTAGGTAACTCTCCTCCGGCAAAAATATAAACCAAATCATTCTTTAATTCAAAACTATCTGGATCAACACCTTTTTTCATCAACACTTTATCTTCCAATATTTCCATCACATTGGATTCTAAAATAACATCTACAGTTTTTTCAAGAATTGCTTTTTGTATCTTCTCCAAATTTAATGGCTTCAACCTGCTGAATTTATCCCCACGGTATGACAACGTAACTTTGTTTGTAGGAGCCAGTAATAATGCACTTTCAATGGCAGAATCGCCACCTCCCACTACCAACACGTGTTTGCCACTAATTAATTCTGGCTCTAATAAACGGTAAGCTACTTTTTCCAAAATTTCACCGGGTACCTTTAGTTTTCTTGGGGTTCCTCTTCTGCCAATAGCCAGTAAGACCTTATGAGCATTGTAGATTTCTTCCCGGGAACTTTTAACCTCAAAGCCTGACTCCACCATGGTGATCGCTTCTACTTTAGTATTTTCCCTGATATCGATGTTATTTTTACCAATTACCTCCTTCCAAATGGTCAGCAATTCTGTTTTGCTGGTTTGAAAAAACTTTACCTTGCCATATAAAGGAATTTCCATTGGAGCGGTCATCACAATTTTGGCCCTTGGAAAATTAAAAACAGTACCTCCCAGAGAATCTTGCTCTAGTACAACTGCCTTAAGTCCGAGCTTTTTAGCTTGAAGACTGGCAGAGATACCTGCTGGCCCTGCGCCTAAAATTAAGACATCATATTCATTACCATGTCCTTTATGAATAGATTGATAGATATGATCCATGGCTTGTTTCCCTTGCTCTACACTGTTTTTTATCAATCCCATACCCCCAAGTTCACCTGCTATGAATATACCCCGGACATTGGTTTCAAAATTCTGATTTACATGTGGCAATTCTACTCCTCTTCTTTCAGTACCAATTCTAAGGCTTATTGCCTCGACAGGACATGCATGAAAACAAGCTCCATGACCTACGCAATGAGAGGCATTCACCAGGGTTGCTCTTCCATTTCGAATACCCAATACATCTTCTTCCGGACAAGCCTCCAAACAAGCCCCACTTTTAATACAGGTATTTAAATCAATCACCGGATGCAATGAAACTGGTTCGTGGACACCTTCTTCCATTGCTTTTTGTATTTTTTGACCTACAAGAATACTTTCCCGTTTCTGTTTTCTGAGGTAAATCCATAAAACCACCACCACCAACAACCCGGCGAAACCATAAATCAGAAATTCCTCTATCAATGTTTCCATGGTCAAAATATCCATTTGTACCCAAATGCAAGTGTAACCGCTACATGGATAACCATAATGATGAGCATTATCAAAGCAAAGGGAAGATGGGCCACATGCCAATAGCGGAAAAGCTTTTGCATCAGTACCAGATTTTCTATTCGTCGCACAAGTCCCAGTTCACCCTTAACCAGTTTAAGCATACTTTTTCTTTTGGAAGGAGGTACTCCTGATTCCTTTAAATTTCGATTGATTGCTGCAACTTTACTGAATTCAGAAAAATATCTGGAAAAAAAACTGGAAATAGAACCGACTGAAGACATTTCAACCAAAAGCAAGGAGGAAATTTGCAAATCGAATCCTGACCCTGTTGTACCCGATAAATTCAACTGGAGTTCTTCCTGAATTTTATCCTTCATTTCCTTTATCTCATTTAGACTGAGTTCACGACCCTGAATGGTCCTAGGAATCTGTTTGTAGATAAATCTTCCAACAACCCCACTTGCTACCACTGCAACCATACTCCAAAAACTGACAGATACAATTCCCCCAAATTTAAAGGCAGTGTGGAACAAAACAAAAATAGGCCCAAGAGTACACAAGAAGATATGAAATTCAAGCCAGTACTTTAGAGCACCCAGTCTTGCCAAAGATTTCTTTCTTTTTCGGATCATATAACCAAATACACCTATAAGAATCAGCAAAGTCCCAACAATTCCCAGCCCATGACCATAAATTCCACTTGGCTTTAATTGGGTGTGGGCCGGGTGGTAAAATCGCTCCTCCAGACTCGTTGAGTAATAGGATGCACCGTAAAAAATCAGAAAAGCAGTGCAAATTATTATGATTGCAGCTAAAGTTGAAATATAAATCTTATGCGCAACTGGGGACATACATGATAAATTGTAAATGAATAACGCAGACTTTGTCTTTATAGTCCTTCTATTGGCAAATATACTTTAAAATTATCTAGCACTTTGGGTGGAGAATGATTTAAAATGCTGTAAGCAGATCTCTTAAAATTATGTCATACTATTTAAGCCTATAATTTAAATTACTCCATCCCACAATTCACTTTTGGTAATATAAAATTTACAGAAATCACTTTCAAAGATCCGTTTAAAAATATTTTGGATATTTAACAATGATGATTATCTTTGCATCGTGATTACGATTAATAAATATTGCTGGATGAGACATGAGTGCAAGCAAACGCTCATGAGGCTTATTCATTGATATTTTTAGATGTAAATAAAAATTAAAATTATATAAGCCTCATCATAACGATGAGGCTTTTTTGTTTTGTATTAATTTGATTTTGAAAAATACGATGTATTAAATTTATAGCCTTATGGGAGAAGTTGAAACAAGATTGTTTTGGATGTTGATCTCCAACATTTCTGGATTTTTTATTTGTACTGGACTTGGTCGTTTTTTAACGGACAGAAAAAAAAGAAACAAAGACAATGATGAAATATCCATTACTGATCGCTTGAAAAAAATAAAGCAGGAGCTTGAACATATGGAAAGAGATATTAAATCCTGATATCCCATATATGTATTTAATTTATACCTTTTGATTACACTCAGATTTTTATGAACTTTGTTTATTATGTTCATGTAATTTGAGAGAATCCATTTCAATTTTACTCTTGTAATACGGACTAAATTAATTAATCCATCTTACAATAAAATTCATCACAACCAAGGGCCAGGAAAATAGAAAACTAACTCAATTAAATTGTGGAAATTAATTTTAGTGAAAAGCAACAATAGCATTGAAGTTAGATATCCGGTCTACTGTAATCTAAAAACATGAATTGTTTTGTTAAGATTCCTCATTCGAGACAATATTCTAAAGGACTCCAATTCATGCTCCATTTAGATTTACATTATCCATACATTTTTAAAAAATGAAGTATAAAATCAAACTTCTGTCTACAAAATAATTTAGGTACGGTTTTTGCACAAGTCCTCCTGCATGAAGGCCATCATCCCAGTTGCAGGCGCAGGAACTAAATTGCGCCCTTTCACCTATACACAACCTAAGCCACTTATCCCGGTGGCAGGAAAACCAATTATTGCCTTTATTCTGGATCACATGATTGAGGCCGGAATCAAGGATTTTATTTTTGTGATAGGTTATTTGGGAGATAAAATTAAAGAATACCTGGATGAAAATTATAACCACATCAACAGGGAATATATATTCCAGGGTGAAAGAATGGGCCTTGGGCATGCGATTTATACATGTAAGCATCTTATTCCTCCTGGCAGTGAGGTCCTTATCCAATTAGGAGACACCATTCTTGATGTGGACCTCAACGTGCTCATGCATTCAAAGCACCATACCCTGGCAGTCCGTAAGGTAAACGATCCCAGAGCCTTTGGTGTGGTAGAACTTCATGAAGATGGGACCATTAAAAGACTGATCGAAAAACCCCAAATACCTAAATCCAATCTTGCTATTGTTGGCTTGTATTTTATCAAGGATTTTAACATTCTGGCCCATTCATTAAAACACAACATTGATAATGACCTGAGAACCCGAGGTGAATTTCATCTTACTGATGGATTAATGCATATGATCGAATGTGGCCAACGCTTCGATGTAATGGAAGTCAAAAACTGGTTTGATTGTGGGAAGAAAGAGCAACTTTTATTGACAAACTCCATACTCCTTGACCGTGATTTAGATGCGCATCCGGAGTCTTCTATATCAAATCATGTCATCATTATTCCACCTGTTAAAATTGGAAAAGATTCCAAAATTACCAATTCGATTATTGGTCCACATGTAACCATTGGAGACCACGCTCAAATTGAAGGAGTGATTATTAAAGATGCCATAATTGGGAATTATACCATCTTGGACAATGTAACTCTTCATAATTCCATTATTGGCAATGATGCAGTAATTAAGGGTAGATCTCAAAGCTACAACATCGGAGATAATACAGAAATTGATATGGCATAGTAAAAGAGGTACTACGCAATTTGATTGCCACAATCAAAACTTGATTTAAGAAAAAATTCCCTTCCCACCAACTAAAGATAGCATCTAATGAATCAATAAGCTCTTACATCTTTCTTCTCCATAAAATTAATGAAGGCTCTATTGACAACTCTGTTACCTCCGGGAGTCGGGTATATTCCGGAAAAATACCAATCCCCCTTATGGTCAGGAATGGCTTTATGCAAACCTTCCAAGGTTTGAAAAATAATCTCCACAGGAATACCAAGGTCTTTAGGTGTCAGCATTTCTCCAATTTTATGAGAAATTTCCTCATAACTGTAATGATCGTACAATTTCTGAATACCATTCTTGATGTATTCCATTGGTTGCTTGTTCTGTGTTAAACATTCATCGTAAGCTTCCTCAAGTAAATATTCCTTTTCATCCCTTTGAATTAAAGCGATCAGGGCTTTGAATGCTACAAACTTATTTATTTGAGACATGTCAATACCATAGCAATCCGGAAATCGTATCTGCGGTGAGGAAGAGAGCACAATTATCTTTTTTGGCTTCAAAGTCGCCAAAATCCTAATGATGCTGTCACGGAGGGTTGTTCCCCTAACAATGGAATCGTCCAATACCACCAAAGTGTCTTGGTGATTCCTGACTATTCCATAGCTTACATCATAAACATGGGATACCAGACCTCCTCTGATGTTGTCGTTGGCGATAAAAGTGCGCATTTTATCATCCTTAACTACCAACTTTTCAATTCTTGGTTTTTTATCCAATATTTCCTTTATCTGGTTTGCTTCCGGCTCCGGCCCAAGTGCCCTAATTTGCTTGGCTTTTTGATCGTTCATATAATCATGAAGCCCCTCCACCAAACCATAAAATGCTGTTTCAGAGGTGTTTGGAATAAATGAGAAAACAGTATTATCCAAATCTCCATTAATGGCCTCAATCACCGCCGGAACCAACTGTCTGCCCAGGTTTTTTCGTTCCTGATAGATGTCATAATCATTGCCCCTTGAAAAGTAAATTCGTTCAAATGAACAACTTAATTTTTCACCAGGCTCAAGACACAATACTTCCTTTACCTCTCCATGATGCTTTATGATTAATGCATTTCCGGGTTTGATTTCATGAACCTCAGTCCTCCTTATGCCAAGAGCAGTTTGCAAAGCTGGTCGTTCCGAAGCTACGGCCACAATTTCTTCATCCTGATAATAAAATGCCGGACGAATACCATTCGGATCCCTTAAAATAAAAGCATCTCCATGTCCAATCATCCCGGCCATCACATATCCACCATCAAATTTCTTGGTAGCTTTTTTTAGTACTCGACTAATGTCCAGATTGTCGAAAATTAAAGGGTTGATTTCAACCTGATTGTAACCTTCAGGTTTATACCAGTTGAAAAGGTGTTGAACCTCTTCATCCAGAAAATGTCCAATCTTCTCCATAACCGTCACAGTATCCGATTTGACTTTTGGATATTGACCCATACTGACCAGTTTGTCAAACAATTCTTCAATATTGGTCATGTTGAAATTCCCGGCTATAACCAGATTGCGACTGATCCAATTATTTTCTCGGATGAATGGGTGAACCGTAGCAATACTGTTGTCTCCATGGGTTCCGTAACGGAGATGGCCCAACAATACCTCACCCATAAATGGTTTATTCGCTTTTAACCAAGCTGGATCATTTGCCTGCTCTAAAGTAATATCCTTGAAATGACTGTAAACTCCTTCAAATAAAGCCTGAAGGTAATTTGGCGCATTACTTCTCCTCCTGCTGATGTATTTTTCTCCTGGCTGGGTATTTAGTTTAATGGTAGCCATACCCGCGCCATCTTGTCCCCGGTTTCTTTGTTTTTGCATCAGAAGTTGAAGCTTCTGCAGGCCATAAAAGGCCGTACCATACTTTTCCTGATAGTATTCGAGAGGTTTAAGCAGGCGGACAAAAGCCAGGCCACACTCGTGTTTGATTTGGTCGCTCATGTTGATTTGACAGGTCAAAATTAAGCTATTTCTGTTACTGACACAAGTAGAATTCCCGTTTGTAATCCAATATCTCTTCAAATTGACTAATTACTTCTGAATTGAAGGATTAATTAGCACATCAATGATTCTTAATATTATTTGGCAATAATATCCATTGGACCATTGTCCCGATTGGTTTATGTGCAAAGTCAGCAATTAAATTAATGGGTCTGATTAAAGATAAGAACAATCAGGTATTTTGTTCATTCAGTCAAAATTTAAATGGCTATTATAAATTTGGGCTAAATTTGCAAACTTTATGACCTTTGATAAATACTTTGAATGGAGTTTTGTGAAAGTCCGAATAATTCCAAATTTTCCAGATCAAAGGAAATACACACAATAAAGCACTCGTTGTCCCAGTATGTCAGACCTTATTAGACTTTTGCCCGATGGCGTGGTAAATCAAATTGCAGCAGGAGAGGTCATTCAACGACCTGCCTCTGTAGTGAAAGAATTGCTGGATAACGCAGTTGATTCAGGTGCCAATGAAATTAAACTGCTAGTGAAAGAAGCAGGCAAACTTTTAATCCAGGTAAATGACAATGGTTGTGGAATGAGTCCAATTGATGCAAGAATGTCATTTGAAAGACATGCCACCTCCAAAATAAAATCCGCTGAAGACCTTTTTGCCATACAAACCAAGGGTTTTAGAGGAGAAGCGCTTGCCTCTATTGCTTCGGTCGCACAGGTTGAAATGAAGACAAGAAGACATGAGGACAATATTGGAACAAGAATTCAGATTTCTGATTCAAAAATTAGATCTCAAGAGGGATGTGCATGTCTGCCCGGAACACAAATCAGCGTTGAACAATTGTTTTTCAGCATTCCCGCCAGAAGAAAGTTTCTTAAATCGGATACGGTGGAATTAAGACACATTCACGATGAGTTTATTTCACAAGCCCTTGCCCATCCTGAAATTAAATGGGTGTACACCCAGGGTGAAAATGAAATCTATAACTTACCTCCCGGAAGTCTAAAACATAGAATTCTCAATATTTATGGAAAAAAATATGTTGAGGATCTGATCCCTTTGGAACAGGATACAGAGGTTGTTCAAATTACCGGATTCATAGGAAAACCTGAACTCATCAAAAAGACCCGTGGAGAACAAATCCTATTTGTCAACAGAAGATTGATTAAAAGCCCTTACCTAAATCATGCAATAATTTCAGCATACGAAGAACTCATTGCGCCGGGCGCTTTCCCATTTTATGTACTTTTCCTCCAAATAGATCCCGCTAAAATTGATATCAACGTCCACCCAACCAAACATGAAATCAAATTTGACGACGAGAGATTAATTTATAATTTTCTGAAAGTTTCGGTAAAACATGCCTTGGGAAAACACAGCCTTGCTCCTCGATTGGACTTCGAAAATGCAAACCCCGGTTTGGATCAACTAATGGGTCATTCGGGCCAATTCATGCCCAGACCAGAAACTGGTGGGAGTGTGACCCATTGGAAAAATCTGGCCTTTCCAACTGTACCAAGAGAAATTGTGCAACAAAGAGAAGATCAGATATTTTCGCCAATTACTCCAGATTCTTCAGATGAGGGATTTTTTTCCCAACAAGAAATACTTGACATCGTTCCTTTTCAGATTTACAATTCATATATTTTCTATGCAAGCCGTAATGGACTAACTTTTATTGACCAGCAGGCTGCACATGAAAGAATTATGTACGAATACTATAAAAAATCAATGAGTGAACAATCACAATTATCACAAAGATTATTGTTTCCTCAGACCTTTCATCTGAGCAAAACGGATGCAAAAATACTTTCCTCTCTTCAGGAATATTTTAATGCCATTGGTTTTGAATTGGAAGAATTCGGTTCTGATTCATTTGTTATTCATGGAATGCCGGCATTGTTGCAAGGAAAGTTTTCAGAAACTGAACTCATCCATAAAGTACTGGAACAATATAAATTTAATCTTGAATTTGAATTGTCACCAATAGAAAACATTGCACGGTCTATGGCTTTAAGTTCTTCCATAAAAAAAGGGAAAGCTTTGAGTCAGGAAGAAATGTCCGCACTCATTGAACAGTTATTTTTATGCGAAAAACCCAATTTGAGCCCTACAGGTAAAAAATGTTATTTCAATATCAGACATCAGGATTTTCTTAAAAATTTCAATGCCTTATGATTCCCATTACTGAAGCTGTAAAACATCTCCTTATTCTTAATGTTCTTGTTTTTCTTGGGACTACTACTTTAATGAATGAGGACCGATATGTACTTGCACTATTCTATCCTGAAAGTCCTTTTTTCCATCCCTGGCAATTGGTAACACATATGTTTATGCATGCCAATCTCTCTCATCTGATGTTCAATATGCTTTCCTTATTCTTTATAGGTCCAATGATGGAAAATTCTTTAGGCACCAAAAGATTTATTACTTTTTTTGCAGTTTGTGGTTTTGGAGGAGCTCTGTTGCATCTGGCATTTAAATGGTACCAAATCAATATTGATGGAGATTATGCCCTTATGAATGTTCCTGCTTTGGGAGCAAGTGGCGCTATCAATGGGCTCTTTATCGGACTGGCTTACCTTTTTCCCAACATTGAACTTTACCTAATGCTCATCCCATTCCCAATTAAAGCTAAATATCTGGCTATTTTCACGCTTGCCGCTGATCTGCTTTGGGGTCTTAGTGGTCAATCTACCGGAATAGCTCACTTTGCTCATTTGGGAGGAGCACTTTTTGGATTTTTATTGTTACTTTATTGGACAAGGAAAAGATAGTACATGTTTTCAGACATTTCACGTGATATTAAATACCAACTCAGAACAGGAGGTTTTCTGGTTAGAGTTATAGTCATTTGTGTGGCTGTGTTTTTTATCGTCAATATTATAAAATCATATTTTATACTCCGAAACCATGGTATGACGCCTGGTGAATATAGTGAAGTATTAAAATATCTTAGCCTTTCCTCAGATTTGTGGTTCAACCTAAAATTTCCATGGGTATGGATTACCCACATATTTACACATGAAGGGTTATTTCACTTACTATGGAATATGATGGCATTATATTGGTTTGGGATGATTGTAGAAGATTTTATTGGAAGAAAACACCTTGTCCGAATTTTCTTTCAAGGTGCATTAATGGGTGCGGTATTTTTTCTCTTATCTGCGGCCATTGTTCCATGGTACTCTGGACACCTTACCATTGCCTATGGCGCTTCTGCATCAGTAATGGCACTTTTGCTGGCTGCAGCAACCCTTTCGCCGGATTACTCGATAAGACTGTTATTGTTTGGCACAATACCTATTAAATATCTTGCCGCAGCCTTATTATTTATTGATCTTTTAATGGCTTCTCAAAATCAAAACACCGGAGGTCACTTTGCTCATTTGGGAGGTGCTTTATGGGGATATTTATACATCTTGCTTTTAAGAAATGGTTATCAGATGGATGTACTTAGTCTCTTCATCCAGAAAAAACAAAAAATGGGTACTGTCGCCAAAATGAGTGTCGCAAAAAAAACCAAATCTCCCAACAAGACTGAGATCATTCCGGAAGACAATTTGGAAGAAAAATTAAATGCGCTTCTTGATAAAATTAAAAATCAGGGAATAGAATCTCTTACTGAAAAAGAAAAGAAGGATCTGGAATTCATCAGTAGACATAAATTATGATGCAATTTCTTTTTTCAGTCAATATCGTGTGGGGCATTGCCTGTGTGTTGCTTTATTTGGTGTGTGGCATTAACCCTCAGAATTTTTGGATATTTTCCATCTCCAGTCTTCTCGTCCCCATCAGCTTTGGAATTAACCTGATGTTTATTTTTTTATGGTTGATTTTTAAATGGCAATACGCACTCCTTTCCTTCCTAATTCTCGTGCTTGGCTATAGTCATCTGCAAAAATTTTATGCCTGGAACGATCCAAACCCATCCCCAAAATGCAGAAATAACAATTTTAACTTAATGACTTTTAATGTTTATGGACTAAAAAATCTGAAAGATACCATAGACCAAAGTCAGCAAAAAAATAAAAATCAATTTCTTTCCTTTCTCCGCAAAACTGACCCTGAAATCCTGTGTGTACAGGAAAATAATCTTTACGCAGATAATGTGATCAACAGCACTGGACTGTTCACTTATGTCCATTACATGATCAATCACGGCACTGCCATTTATTCAAAATTCCCAATTCTGGATCATGGCCTAATTGATTTTGGCACCAATACCAATTCCTGTCTGTGGGCCGATATCCTAATCAATGGACGAAGAACAAGAATTTATAGTGTGCATCTCCAGTCCAACCGTATATCAAAGGACGTAAATACTTTGACAGATGATGACGAAGAAAAAAGTATTGAAAAGCTGAACGTGATCAAAAGAATGTTGGTTCAATACAGAAGAATGTCGTTGCGAAGAGCTCGACAAGCAGAAATGGTAAGCACCCATGCAAATGGTTCGGAATATCCGGTGATCATTGCTGGTGATTTTAACGATACGCCATTTTCCTATGCCTACCGTCAATTATCCAAAAAACGAAAGGACAGCTTCCTTGAAAATGGCAATGGAATAGGCAGCACTTATGTCGGCGCACTTCCAGGATTGAGAATAGATTTTATCCTGAGTGATGAAAAGAAATTTTCGTTTTGCAATCACAAAGTCCTGCAAACATCTTTTTCTGATCATAATCCGGTAATGACCAGCATGTATTATAAATAGTGAACTGCTACTATTTCATTTTGCAATTCAGTTCATTTTATTTAAAGATTAAAATAATCGATATTTTTGGAAGATATTCCCTTATTTAATTAAAAATCTATTGGACTTATATGATGTTCACTTTTAATAAATTTTTTAAAATTAGCTTTCTATATCCATTGCTTTTTGGGGTAACTCTGCCATCTTATGGACAGATTGATTTCTTGACTCCATTTGAAAAAAATAAATTGCGAACATCTACTTATACCCAATGCATTGACTTTTATAAATCTCTCGACAACAAGAACAAAAAAATAAAAATGTTAGAAGCTGGTCCATCCGATGTTGGAGACCCAGTGCACCTTGTAGTTATTGATAAAGACGGCTACTCTACCCCCGAAAAAATCCGTGCTAAGGGACGTGCCATTTTAATGATCAATAACGGAATACATCCTGGAGAACCTGAAGGAATTGATGCATCCATGATGCTTTCCAGAGAAATAGTCAATGACCAAAAAAACAACAGGATTCTTGACCATGTAAGCATTATAATTATTCCAATTTATAATGTTGGTGGAGCACTAATGCGCAACAATCACACCAGGACCAATCAAAATGGACCTGAATCTTATGGCTTTAGAGGCAATAGAAATTACCTTGATCTTAATAGAGACTATATTAAGTGTGACAGCAGAAATGCAAAGACATTCACCAGAATTTACAATAAATGGGATCCGGATGTATTTGTAGAAACACATACCTCTGATGGAGCCGACTATCCCTACAACATTACTCTTCTCGCCTCACAAAAAAATAAACTTTCTGAACCCATCAGCAAATTAATGTACCTCCAAATGCTGCCAACTTTATATGAACAAATGAGAACAGAAAATGAAGAAATGATTCAATATGTAAATGTCGAAGACACCCCTAAAAAAGGTATCTATGGCTTTCTCGATAATCCAAGATTTTCTACAGGCTTTGCCACTCTACATCACAGCTTTCCTGTGATGATAGAAACACATATGCTTAAACCATTCGAGACCCGTGTCCACGCTACTTTAAAATTATTAAAACTTCTCATTAACTACACTTCCATCCATCATAATGAAATTATAGAAGCTCGAAATTTAGCCATTCTTCAATCTAAACAAGCCAATTTTGTTACCTTGAAGTGGAAATTGGATGGATCTCAAGCAGACACTCTTCTGTTTAGAGGATATGAAACTGAACTAACGACTTATCCGGAATTACAACTTAGCTTGTACAACTTTAATCCAGAAAAAAAATTTATTCAAAATATTCCATACTACAATACCTATATTAAAGAAATTGAAGTCAGAAAACCAAAATTCTATATACTACCTAAAGCCTACGAAGAGGTAGCAGAAAGATTAATGGCTAATAGGGTTCAACTAATTCCCCTAACAAAAGATACCATTGTGGATGCCTCGTTCTACAAAATAACAGAACTGACATCCCCTAAGGAGCCTTACGAAAATCACTTTTATCACAATAAGGTGGGAATAATTAAAATGAATCTTAGCTATCCCTATTTTAAAGGAGACTACTTAATCTCAACTGATCAGGCTGCCGTTCGCTTTTTAACAGAAACTCTTGAACCACAGGGAGTAGATTCCTATTTCGCATGGAACTTTTTTGATGCCATACTTCAACGGAAGGAATATTTCTCAGATTATCTTTTTGCCCCAATTGCTGATCAGATACTGCTCAAAGATCCAATTCTGAAATCAAAATATCTTCATAAAATTAACACGGATTCAGAATTTGCATCCAACAAGAGTGCCCGTTTAGAGTACATATATGAAAATTCCAGCGCAGCTGAACCTTACTATAAGATTTATCCGGTTGCAAGAATTGAATAAATATTAATGTTCTTAAAAAATTTGTACATAATTTGAATCATAATTCAAAAGATTCCGGAATCTCATAACCCAAGTAAAAGTTCTAACCACACATTTCCCTATATTTGCGCTCCCATACAGCTTTGCAACTGCATGGGTTATTTTATGGAAATTTGATCACATATGTAATTGCTTATTTTAGAATGAACAACATCATTGACAAACTTATTCACCAAGAAAATCTTCATAAGATTTTGGTATTGTTAATACCAATGGCACTTTACTTTAATACCCTTAATAACTCCTTCGTACTGGATGACAATATTGTCATTAAGAAAAATGAATATGTTACAAAAGGACTTGCCGGCATTCCGGACATTTTGAAATACGACACGTTTAAAGGATTCTTAAAATCTGAAAATAGTGCAACAGCTGTTACCGGTGGTCGGTACCGGCCACTTACATTAGTATTCTTCTCTCTTGTTTACGAGTTTTCCGGAGAAAATGCCAGGATTTACCATTTCTTTAATGTCCTGTTCTTCTCTTTACTTTGTCTGTCGGTTTATCTATTGTTGATTAGACTTTTAAAGAAAAAAATTCCGGATTATGCAGGTCCGATTTCCTTTTTTGCTACTTTGCTTTTTGCCGCACATCCAATTCACACAGAGGTGGTTGCTAACATAAAGGGATTAGATGAAATATTTTCACTTTGGTTTTCGATCCTCGCTTTCTATTGCATCTTGAAATCCATAGACGAAAATCAAAAAAAATGGCTCTGGATCAGTCTTCCTTTATTTGCGTTTGCTTTGTTTTCAAAGGAAAATGCTATTCACTATTTGCTGTTGATACCTATCGGCTTGTTGTTGTTCAGGGATATCAAATTAATTGATGCAGTAAAAAATATTGTCCCAATATTGACAGCTTCTGCAATTTATATAGCCGCCAGACTTGCTGTTTTAGGATTTAGTCTTTTAGACGCACCAACCAGAGACTTAATGACTAATCCCTTCTTAAAAATGAGAGGCAACAATATAGTAGATGCAACTTCAGCTGAAAAATTTGGGATGATCTTTTACTCTCTGATTAAGTATATAGGATTGCTTCTGTTTCCACACCCATTGACACATGATTATTTTCCAAAACAAATTCCACTCGTAAATTTAGCTACAGGAATCCCATTGCTTTCTTTATTGTTCTATGGCTTCCTCATATTCTTGACGATAAGGTATTTTAAAACAAAACCATTGATCAGTTTTTCAACTTTGGCCTATTTGATTCCTCTAATATTGATTTCTAACCTCGTCATCAATATCGGCACTCCAATGGGAGAACGTTTCGTCTTTGCTTCCTCTCTTGGATTTTGTATGCTTATGGGCTATGGATTGTATTACCTATTCCAAAAAAATAAATGGGCTGGGTTTACTTTCTTAATTCTTATTTTGGGATTCTACAGTTTAAAAACCAGTTCTCGTAATTTAGTTTGGAAGGATGACTATACACTTTTTTCAACAGATGTTATGGTTTCAAAAAATAGTGCAAAAGCACACAGTTCTTTGGCTTATAACAGAATTGAGAAATTTAAAGTCACAAAAGATAGTTTGGAAGGCCGTAGAATTCTCGATGAGGCAGTCATTCATTTGGACAAAACCATCCAACTCTATCCACGCAACATCAATGCAATACACCTTTTAGGAAACTCTTATTACATGCGAAAAGAATATCTGAAAGCCGCTGAGACATATGAAAAATACTTGGAGCTAATTCCTACAGGAAAAGATGTCATTAAAAATCTTCAAGCATCCTATAGGGAACAAGGCCGTATGATGGCCCTTAAACAACTAGATCTCGATCAGGCTTTAGATTACCTGATAAAAGCATTGAAAATCAATCCTAACGATTCTCGACTATTGGAATCTCTCGGTATCGCTTATGGTGTAAAAGAGAATTTTCCGGAATCTATTAAATACTTTAATAAAGCCCTTGAAATGAATCCGCCAAACGCCGGTATGATGTTGGCTAACCTTGCCAATACTTACTTTAAAATGGGGGACAAAAATACAGCTACAGAATATATGAAAAAAGCATATCGGGCTGATCCTGGGTTAGGTTATAAACTCAGCACAGCTTCTAAAGGCTATTTCTAATTTTCAAAATTGGTTTTAAAGCCTGTTTTAAATAAATAAGTCATTTTCATAAGCTATTTTTGCCTAAATTTTAAGTTTCAGAACAAATGGGAAGAATTTTCGAAGTCAGAAAACACAAAATGTTTGCAAGGTTTGCAAAAATGAGCAAACAGTTTGCTCGAATAAGTAAAGATGTGTTTATGGCCGTAAAAGCATCCGGTCCAAATCCGGACAATAACCCTAGGTTAAGGGCAGCCATGCAAAACGCAAAAGCCCTTAACATGCCAAAAGATAGATTGGAGGCAGCAATTAAGAAGGCAACATCCAAGGAGGAAAAAGATTTGGAAATTATAATTTATGAAGGTTATGCTCCTCACGGTATAGCAGTTCTTGTGGAGACTGCCACCGATAATCATACCCGTACTGTAGCCAACATCCGTTCGTATTTTAATAAATATGGTGGAAGTTTAGGTGTGACAGGATCTGTATCTTTTATGTTTGAGCACAAATGTAATTTCAGATTCAAAAAACCCGCAGATATAGATCCTGAAATGTTGGAATTGGAACTCATCGATTGTGGCTGCGAAGAATTGTCTGTTGAAGGAGATGAAGTGATTGTATATGGTGCTTTTGATGCTTTTGGAAAACTTCAGGCATATTTTGAGCAACACAATTTTGAAATCATTGAATCTGGTTTTGACCGCATTCCTACAACCACCAAGAAACTTTCAACGGAACAGGAAGACGAGGTTAATAAACTTCTGGATAAAATTGAGGAAGATGACGACGTACAGAATGTGTACAGTACCATGGAGTAAAATTTGAACCTTTTTTGCATTCCTTCGTCTCGTCATTCATTCATAAAATATTAAAAATGCTTGGATCGATTTATGACCACCTTCTATCTTCAGCAAAACATCACCGTCTGCTTATTGGTATCCTGGTGTTTGTATGGTATGGAAATTCTTTATTGAATGAATTTGCTGTAGACGATGGAATTGTCATAACTCGAAATGAATATGTAACCAAAGGATTCAGAGGAATCCCTGACCTGTTAACAAAAGACACATTTAGGGGTTTCTTTAAAAAAGAAGGAAAAGATAAACTTGTCTCGGGAGGACGATACCGACCTCTGACTCCTGTATTTTTTGCCATGGTGTATGAAATATTCGGCGCTATGCCTTTTATTTTTCACTTGTTTAACCTGCTGGCTTATTTATGCCTTTGTTTAATTTTATATAAGGTCCTAAGCAGATTGCTTCTCTTGAAATTTAAAGATAAAACATCCATCCTCGCATTCCTGAGTACTTTAATCTTTATGACTCATCCTGTTCATACTGAATGTGTAGCAAACATTAAAGGAATGGATGAAATTGCTGCCCTTCTCTTCTCACTATTATGTTTCGATTCATTACTCAATTTTATTGAAAGTAACAATAAGAAGTATTTGCTTTTTGCACTCATCAGCTTGTTTTTAGGTTTAATGTCTAAAGAAAATGCCATCACTTACATTGGGATTATTCCGGCAGGTCTTTACCTGATGTACAACCAAAAATTTAGTGCATCTATTAAATACATGTTTTGGCTCATCCTTCCTGGTTTATTGTTTTTTATCATTCGAGCACAAATTTTAGGCTGGAATCCAATCGCTGGCGAATCCGGTGAACTCATGAACAATCCTTTCCTGAAATTTGTAAACGATAAATATGTTTATGTTACTTCGGCAGAAAGATATGGAACGATTTTTTATACGCTGCTGAAATACATAGGTTTGCTTTTTTTCCCGCACCCGCTTACTTATGATTATTATCCTAAACATATTGCCATTCAATCCATTTGGAATTTATTTCCACTTATTTCTCTGGCAACATATTCTTTACTTTTGTGCGGAATATTTAAGTTCAGGAATACCAATCCACTATTTTCATTTTCCATTTTGGCCTATCTTTTACCTTTAAGCTTGGTAAGCAATCTAGTATTTCCTATTGGAACTTTCATGGGTGAACGATTCTTGTTTATGCCATCAGTGGGATTTTCAATTCTTATGGCATTGCTTATTCTATATATCACCCAAAAAAATAAATCACTGGGAACAGGATTTTTCATATTGATGATTTTACTTTATGGTGCTAAAACCATAACCCGAAACTTTGAATGGAAAAATGATTTTGTACTCATTACAACAGATGTGAAAAATTCACCCAACAGCGCTAAAATAAATAATGCAGTTGGAGGTGTACTGCTGGATGCAAATGCCAAGGAAAAAGACCCGGCCAAAATAGAAGCCAATCTAGCCCGGGCAAAAAAACATTTGTTAAAAGCTATTGAATTGCATCCAATGTATTTTGATGCCTACATGCTTTTAGGGAATGCTTACTTTTTGTCAAAAGAATACAGCCTGGCAATATTACGTTATGAGTTTATATTGAAATATTTACCACAAGATGAAGAAGCATTTAAAAATCTTACATTATCCTATAGAGAGAAAGGAAGACAAGCTGGCATGATGGAAAACGATCCCGTAAAAGCCATCGAATATCTCAATAAAGCATACAGCATGAATGCTGAAGATCAGGAAACAATTTCATTATTGGGTGTAGCACACGGTGTTTTGAAAGATTACAACAAAGCATTGGAATATTTCAATAAGGTGCTGATTAAGAATCCAAAAAATGCCGAGGCACATTTCAATGTCTATTTAACTTATTTAAATGCAGGAGATGAAATTAATGCAGAAAAGGCACTTAAAGCAGCCAAGGATATAGACCCTGATATTTTAAACAAATTCAATGCCCATAGTAAGTAATGAAGATCAGGAATATTTTCATACTTAGCATTTTTTGGATTCTCACTCAAGATTGTTATGGACAACTACAAAGTGTTAATCAAATTTGGATTGATTCACTATTGTCCAAAATGAACCTACAAGAAAAAATAGGACAACTTTTTATGGTGCGGGCTTATGGCAATAACGATACAGCCCACATCAACACAATATACAGGTTAATTGTAGATAAAAATATTGGCGGACTTTGTTTTTTTCAGGGAAATGCGCAAACTCAGGCAGAACTCACCAGACAATATCAAAGTGTATCAAAAATTCCATTGCTTGTAAGTATTGATGCTGAATGGGGACTTGGAATGAGACTAAAACAAGATGGTTTTTATTTTCCCAAACAATTGACACTCGGTGCCATCCAAGACAACAAACTAATTTATCAAATGGGTAAGCAAATGGCTGCCCAACTAAAACTGTTAGGCATTCATCTCAATTTTGCACCGGTTCTAGACATTAATAACAATCCCAACAATCCTGTCATTAATGAAAGATCTTTCGGCTCAGATAAAATTTTAGTTACAAACAAGTCTTATGCTTATATGCAGGGATTACAAGATGGTGGCATTCTTGCTTGCGCCAAACATTTCCCTGGCCATGGCGATACCGACATGGATTCTCATGAAGCATTGCCGACTTTAAACCATGAAAAAAATCAATTGGACACCTTGGAACTATTTCCATTCAGGGTTATGTGTTCCAAAGAAATTGCTTCCGTGATGGTCGGCCATCTCGCTATACCAAAACTGGAAGAACAACAAATTGTACCTGCCACCCTATCACATAACATCATTAAAAATATACTGCGAGAGGAATTTCAATTTAAGGGTCTTGTGATAACCGATGCTCTGGAAATGAAAGCAGTATCAAAATCCTTCCAACCCGGTGAACTTGAAATCGAAGCATTAAAAGCAGGTAACGACATTTTATTGTTAAGCGAAAATATTGAGGAAGCTATTTTAAAAATTAAAGCAGCCATTGAAAATGGAAATTATTCAATAGACAAGTTGAATCAATCTGTAAGATTAATTTTAGAAGCAAAATCAAAAGCAGGCTTGTCAAACTATCAGCCATCCGACTCTACCGATCTCCTCAAAAAAATCAATCACCCAAATGCACAAGCATTAAAGGAAAATATTTACAGGCAAGCAATAACCTTAGTAAAAGATACCTTTCTCAATGTTCCTATCCGGGATCTGAATAAAAAAATAGTAAGTCTCAGTGTAGGCGTTAATGGGATAACAAAATTTCAATCAAGGATTTCTGATTTTTGTGAAGCTCAGCATTTTTTCATAAATAAGAACGATACCATCCCAACAAAAATATTAGATACCATTGATTCTGCGGATTTAGTAATTATATCACTACACAAATTAAGTTATAAACAAAAGGACAGTTTTGGACTTAACCAAAACATAAAAAATATTATTCTCAATCTGGCCAAGTATAAAAGAGTAATTCTGGTAGTATTTGGAAATCCTTACATTATAAAAGATTTTAATCAAGTGCCATCCATTTTATTGGCTTATGAAGATAATTTTGTTGCTCAAGACATTTCCGCCCAACTTCTATTTGGTACTGACCCGATAAAAGGAAGTCTGCCATTGGATATTTCACCAGATTTTTATCTTGGAAAATCTATCAAGCGACCATCTCTCTTCCGCATGGGTTATGCAATACCAGAAGCTACTGGATTAAGTTCCGACAGCCTATTGGCTATTGATAAATTGGCACAAAAGTTAGTAGATCTAAAAGTCGCACCGGGATGCCAAATCCTGGTAGCTAAAGACAATAAAATATTGTATCAAAAATCATTCGGAACACTTGATTTAAATCCTAATAATCTGGTCCGGGATGAAACTTTATATGATTTGGCCAGTTTAACCAAAATCCTTGCGTCCGCTCCAGCTCTAATGATGATGGACGACGATAATCTTTTGGATGTAAAAAAAAAACTATCTCATTATCTGCCTTTCTTAAAAGGTTCCAATAAAGAGGATATCTCGATTAGGGATATATTGCTGCATCAGGCTAAATTATTGACATGGATTCCTTTTTACAAATCAACTCTTGTTGGTCTGGATACTTTTAACCTTATTGACCATCGGTATTATAGATACCACTGCTCTGACTCTTTTCCAATTTGTGTCGCAGAAGATTTATATTTGAGAGCTGATTATCTTGATTCAGTAAGGACGAGAATCATTAATAGCAAATTAAACGAACAGAAGAAATTTCTATATTCAGATCTTGGTTTCTACCTTATTCCACCTTTAGTGGAGGCTCTAACAGGTAAAAATTTGGTAGATTATTTACACGGAAATTTTTATAAGCTACTTGGATTAAATTTCTTGAATTATAATCCAAGGGAAAGTAATGAATTGATTTTACAAATTGCTCCTTCCGAAGAAGATACTTATTTCAGACATCAGACCCTTCGCGGTCACGTACATGATATGGGTGCTGCATTGCTGGGTGGAGTAAGTGGACATGCTGGCTTGTTCGGAAATTCCAAAGATGTAGCTATCATTATGCAATGTTTTTTAAATAATGGCAATTATGGTGGACGGGAATATTTTACCGCAGAACAAATAAGCTCCTTCACAGGAAGGGATGAAGAATTAGGCAGAAGAGGTTTGTGCTTTGATCTAAGAGATACAAGCAATGTCGAAGCTCCTTATGTATCCTCACTTTCATCACCCAGAACTTTTGGGCATCAAGGTTTTACCGGAACCTGTGCATGGGCTGACCCTGATCAAAACCTTTTATATGTTTTTTTATCCAATAGAACTTTTCCAAACGGTAAGATAAATTTACTTCATAGAAATAGATATCGGTTGAAAATTCATGATGCTATTTATAACGCCATTAAACCACGCACGTGAATACTACCTCATTTCTTGCATTAAGATATCTGTTAAAGAAAAAATCTTCTCAGGCTATTCATCTCATTACAGGAATTTCTGTCCTTGGTCTGTCAGTAGGTACCGCTGCCCTAATTATTGTGCTGTCCGTATTTAATGGTTTTGAAAATCTCCTGTCTGGTTTATTCAGTAAACATAATCCTGATATTAAAATCGTAAGTAAATCTGGAAAAGCCTTCAATGAAAAATCTCTTAGAATAGAAGACATTAGCTCTTTACCTGATATAAAATATCTTTCAAAAACATTGGATCAAACCTGCATGCTGCAATATGACAAAGCACAGGATTTTGGAATAATTAAGGGGGTTGATAGCAATTTTATACATGTAAGCCTATTGGACTCAGCTTTGGTTGAAGGAAACCTCAGAGGCTCGTCTGATCCAAACTTCACATGGATAGGTCTGGGCTTAGCTAATAAATTAGGTGTCTCACTTTCTAATGTTATGACTGATCTCTATGTTTTTACACCAAACGGAGATCAGCTCAATAATGAGTTTTCTCAGGATCAATTCAGCAGACATCCACTTACTCCTTCTGCAATTTTCTCTCTTCATCAGGATGCGGATTATGAATATTTATTTGCTGATCTGGAATTGCTCAGAAAATTACTTAATGCGCCAGAATTACTGACTGCAATTGAGATTAAAATTCAACCCAAAACGGATATCAGCTCCTTGATCCGTAAAATTCAGCTGATTTGTGGTGCTGATTTTATTGTAAAAGACAGGTACAAACAAGATGAAGCTTTTTTAAAAATTATGAATCTTGAAAAATGGCTCTTCTTTTTACTATTCAGTCTTACGCTTATTCTTGTATCTTTTACAATTGTAGGTACACTTTGGATGATTGTTTTGGAAAAAAGAAAAGACATTTCTATACTCAAATCCTTAGGCATGACCACCCGACAAATCAAGAAAATTTTTCTGCTGATTGGTCTGGGAATCGGATTAATAGGACTCTTATCTGGATTTGTTCTGGCAATGATATTTTATATTCTCCAAATGAATTATGCTTTGATCAGAGTGCCGGATGAATTTATAATTGATGCTTACCCTATTGCTTTGCGCTCAGGGGACTTCCTTTTGGTAAGTTTCACGGTACTTTCTATTGTTTTACTCGCCTCCCTTTTACCCACAGCAAAAATCAGGGAAATAAAAGCCATTTTTAGGGAGGATTAATAATATCTATATGTTTTCCAAAAGCTTCATATGGATGGATATTCCATTTTAAATCTTAGACAAATTTTAAATAAAATCTCATTCTCAAAATCAAAAATTGATCCCGACTTTCACCAATGACATTAATAGAATAACTTTGCAGTCTTATGGAAGAATGGGAACTTGACTTTGAGTGGCTCAGAGTAAGACATTTTATTAAAGACCGGCTGAATCGGAAAGAATTACCTGATCTTAACGCCATCTTATTTCTGATTGGAATTCAGGAATTGGGCAGACCCATCACTGAAAAGTTTACAAAAGAAGAAAAACAAGACTTGATGCATATTGCCTCTTGTAGGTTGTTGTCACAAGATGGATATTATAATTTTGAAGGACTAGATCAGGATGGCTGGCCTCACTATGAATTGATTCGTCCTTTTACCTTAAAAGGTGCTAAAGAACAGGAGCAATACCTAAAAAAGATGGTCGTTAATTATTTTCAGGACAATTATTCAGAATGCTTTAAATAATATAAACATGATAAAATTTTTACCAAAACTGCTAATTGTATTATTAGCCCTTTCCTGCAACACTAAAAAATCAGGAAACTTTGCACTGATTGAAACCAGTTATGGAAATATGAAAGTCAGGCTTTACGATTCTACCCCAAAACACAAGGCCAATTTTATAAAACTGGTTGAGCAGAAGTTTTATGATGGTACCCTGTTCCACAGAGTAATTAATAATTTTATGATTCAAGGTGGTGATCCGGATTCTAAAAATGCAGCTTCAGGTCAACCACTTGGATCTGGTGGACCAGGATATACCATCGATGCTGAAATAAGCAAGTTCCATTTTAAAGGAGCGCTATGTGCCGCCAGACAGGGTGATCAGGTAAACCCGCAGAAAAAATCATCAGGCTCCCAATTTTACATCGTCCAAGGCCAACCAATGGATGCTGCCCAATTACAAATGTTGGCCCTACAAAAAGGAATAAACTACACTGAATCAGACATAAAGAAATATTCAACGCTTGGGGGAACTCCATTTTTAGATGGGGACTACACCGTTTTTGGTGAAGTGGTGGAAGGATTGGATGTAATCGATAAAATCGCAGCAGTCCAGGGCGATCAAATGAACAGACCTCTTTCAGATATTAAAATGACTGTTAAACTTGTAGATTAGGAAAAATGAAGTGGACCTTAGTTACAACCGCTGCATTTACAGTTCTCTTTGGCATTTCGGCCTGTGCTAAAAAATTCAGCCTATTTACAAGCGATAAAACAGTGGTTAAAATACCGGAAAAAATAAATTTTACTAATCTCTCCTCCAAAGCTTTGTCCTATGAATGGGATTTTGGCGATGGGGATATTTCATATGACAAAAATCCAATTCACCAATTCACTAAATCCGGGCTACACAAAGTTGTCCTTAAGGCTAACTTTGGTAAAAAGACCCTGGAGAGTAGTACCATTATCGAAGTCAAACATCCTGATAAATGTCTGATAAGAATTGATACAAAATTTGGCTCAATGCTTGTCCAACTTTATGATGAAACTCCTTTGCACAGGGACAACTTTTCCAAACTGGTAGAAGAAGGTTATTTTGAAGATCTCCTATTTCATAGGGTGATAGGGGGATTTATGATTCAGGGTGGTGATCCGGATTCCCGTACAGCTTCTCCGGGAAGCCCTTTAGGAAGTGGAGGACCAGGGTATACTATACCCGCTGAGTTCAATAAAAATTTCATCCATAAAAAAGGTGCCTTGGCCGCAGCTCGAACTGGCGATTCTGTAAATCCAGAAAAAAAATCTTCGGGTTCACAATTTTACATCGTTCAAGGAAACATCCAGTCCGAATCCACCTTAAGCAGAATTGAAGATCAGAAAGGTATAAAATACAGTGATGTACAAAGAAAAATATATTTCGAAAATGGAGGGACCCCTTTCCTGGATATGGAATATACTGTATTTGGTGAAGTTATTGATGGGCTAGAAGTAATCGACAAAATCGCAGCCGTGCAAACCGCACAGGGAGATAGACCAATCGAAGATGTAAAAATGAAGATCCGATTTCTTCATTGACAAAAGGATAACTTAACTTTTAACCTACATCTTCAGCTATACTGATTTTATTCAGTAGGGTGCAGTAGGGTTTTGTGATATAAGACAAATTACCAATTAAGTCAAGCCTCTCACAGGTATAAACGATTTTTGATTAGCATCAAAGTGGTGAACCGCAGCCCATTAAATAGATGACCTGTGTATAACTGCGTCCAACAGGCGGATGCGAAATCAATAAATCAAATATTTAAAAGCATTTTGATTTGGAGTACAATTTTCTAAACCACAAAATGGGTTTCATGCATCCATCAGGAATTAAACTATACTGCGAAATAGCGGATCATTCCTTTTATCTCCTGATCCTCAGTAAGTGAAGGAATTAATTCAAAAAGCAACTCGCTTCCTGATGCATCATCCTGCAAAACCTCTTCCAAACCAATAATAGCTGCATTCCTGTCACCCCTTAAAAGTTGTAGGACAATTTTACAGTAACAAAGATCCGCACCTACAGAGTACTTATCTGCCCTAAGCAGAACCTTTTCTGCTTTTGCCAAGTTGTTCTGTTGGAGAAGGAACTTTATATACATAGCCCAATACTGACTTTGCTCCTGACCACATCTGGCTGCTTTATTGTAGTGGATTTCCGCTTTTCTTAAATTATTAAGGTGCTCATAAGCCTTCGCGGCACCTGCATGATATTCTTCCCGATATTCATCAATCTCTAATGCCTCTAAAAAATACTTAAGTGCAAATTCCCAATTCTCCTCTTTTAAAAAACACTCACCCAAATAGTAAAACACTTCATCGTTAAATGGGTCCTGGCTGATTGTTTTTTGTAGAATTTGTTTTGCCTCTTTGTATCGATTTAATTTGATTAGACATTCAGCCATAAAAGCAACAAGCTCTGTATCCGGCCCAAACATTTCATTGGCTTCAGAGTAGCACTGGTAGGCTTTTTCATATGCACCCATCTGGAGGGCCAATTCTGCACAATCCATATACCCTTGCTCGAACTTATTGTTGATCAAGAAAGAATATTCCAAAGCTTCCATAGCCTTGTCGTATTCTCCCAAACAGGAGTGGGCATGACCCAAATTATACCACGCCAGATAAGAATATGGATTTTTATCTATAATTTCAGTGTGCAATTCAACACTTTCCTCATACTTCTTTGAAAATTCTACGCTCACCCATATTTGTTGGAGGGCCTTAGAATTATTAGGATTTATGGTTAACGCTTCCTTAAGCGTGTAGAACATTTTTTCAAAATCTTTCATTGACTCATTAATAAAAGCTTCCATTAATAAAATTTCCTGCAGATCGGTTTTTTGGAAGATTAATTTGAGCTCATCGATGATTAGAAGTGCTTCTTCCTCATATCCCTGAATAGTAAGCACTTTTGCTTTGAGTAAGGGAATATCAACATCATATGGCGACAAATGATAAGCTTGATTTACAATTTCAAGTGCTTCATCGTACCTGCTTAAACTTAATAAAAGTCTAACCTTGGTAATATAAAACTCGATTCGATATTTGTATTGCTTTAATGCAATATCGACGACTTGTAAGGATCTTTCAGGCCATCCCTGCTCTTCGTAATGAGAGATTAATTTGTGGTAGGATTTTTCGACCCATAATTCAGGCGAGAGACTCTGCACAGAGTCCTCAAACTCAGCTATGAGTTTTGAAAGTTTTGGATTTTGCTTCGTTTTCCTAGACACTATCTTCTCAGGGATTAATAATGACTCTGTAAAAGTATATAATTCTTGCGATTAGTCTAATAAAAAAAAATATTCCGAATTTTCTCAGTTGAATGCCTCATCAGTTTTATATATTCAAAATATTTGTCCTCAACTTTATACAAATGATTAAAATTTTGCATGTTATTTTGAAACATTCATAACTCCTTATTTTTCATGACAAAGTAAATATTGAAGATTTTTTTAAAAAAAATTCAATCTCTTCTTCCTGACAAAAATACTCCGGCAATGATTAATAGTCCACTTATCGTAATGTTTGCATTTAAATCCCCTTTTTTCATAATCAGTGCAAAAATTACGGCGATTAAGGGCTGTAAATAAATATAATTACTTACAAGACTTGAATCACTCAAAACCAAAGCTTTTGCATTAAAGGTATATGCTAAAAAAGTAGTACACACTAAAACAAATCCTAATGAATACCATTCTGTATTGGTAAACCCTGCCCAATTTACCCTTCCAATTTCCTTGAATCCAAATGGCAGACACATGAAACAGGCTATCAAAAATATCCACTTCATGATATCAAATGCAGAATATTTATTCAGTAATTTTGGAATCCTTGTAAGATAAAATGCATAGGAAATTGCATTCGCAAGCACAAGCAAATCTCCAACCCAATTCCCACCTCGCGAATCCTTAGGATTGCCAGACATTATAAGCCCAACTGCCCCCACAAATCCTATCCCACATCCTAGCCAGTTGATTCTACTCAATATCTTCCCCTCTATGGTACTTAATATCAGTACCAACAATGGTGTGCATACCATGATGAGAGCTGCATGAATTGGACTCGTAAGTGCCAACCCATTAAAAAACAAAAGTTGGTTAGCCAAAACACCTGTAATGGAACAAATTAATAGCTCAAGATGGTCTGATTTATTTACATGCTTCGGCATACCGAAAAACAGCACAAAAAGTAATGTCGCCACTACAATCCTTAACAGTATAAAACCATTAGCGCCTATAAGTCCAGGGTCTAAAACTATTTTGGCAATAGAATAGTTTGCACCATAAATTAAAGCCACCAAAAACAGTAGTAGGTGAGCTAGCCTGAAATTCTTTCTTATTTGATCCAATTCCTAAATTCTATGTGTCTTCTGACTCGCCCAAAATAATAGGGTAATACTTAAAAACAATGAAATTCCTGCCTGAGTAGCTAATGTGTGCTCATATAAAAATGAACTCCAAATCACCCCCTGGATCGCAAAGGATAAACAAAATTTTGAAGTATTTTTTTTTATAAATGCTGCCCAAAATAACCCTAGAAGGCTTAACAAACTAAAAATCCCGCAAAATGCCCAACTGTATATAAATTGATTATGTGGGTATTTGATTAATCGGTGATTTAGATGATCCAGATATGCTTTCTCAGTAACTGTTTGCATATCTCCAATTCCACTTCCAAGTATTGGATGCAACTTGATCATTTCCAAACCCATTTCAATGGATTTTATGCGCTCTAAATCTGAATAGTATAGCCACTTACCCCTGGAATACTCGCCAATTTGCCACAGCGTATAGTAATATTTATTTTGAAGACTTGGGCTGAAAGTAAAAAGAAGGCCAACAAGAATAACCATCAAACCTAATCCACCAAATAAAATATAGTATTTTTTCTGTTTGATTGCAAAAATCAAGAGATAAATTATTATTCCTAAATACAAACCCAAAATTCCTGACTTAACACTAAGCACATGAATCAAAACAAAAAAATACATCGCCAAAAGAAAAATAAAATATTCTTTAACGGAATACTGCTTAAAAGGTATACTTATCAATTTTTCCATCAGAAGAAGTAACGCACAGGCAAGAATTAAACTAAATCGAACGTGTGAAATAGGCGTTGCAATAGGAATCCCTTTTAATAAAGCCAAATTCATATCATCATAATGATTAAGATAATTCCAAAGCACATACACAGAAACAATCCACAAACTGAATATTCCTATAAATAAAATAGATTCAATTTCCTTTATTCTTAGTCTGCCATGGGCTACAAAAGCGAGTGGAAACACCAGTAATGGCAACTGAATTCTCAATTGATCTAACCATTCTATTTTATTTTCAGACCATAATCCGGAAAGTACCACAATCAAATAATACAAAATTATCCATCCAGGAATAGGCTCTTTGAATATTTGATTTGTCAAATTATTTATATCCTCTTTATTAATAAGCCTGATTTTATCATTTTCATCTTTGAAAAAGATGGTTAATCCTAAAATAATGGTAGAAATGCTCATTAGAAAATTTGACCAGCCTAGTGCACATGCACAAAGACACATTGCAAAAAAGAATATTCGTTGTATACCTTTTGCTTGAATCTGAATGGCAACTTTCATTAATATATCAAAAATAAGGGCATTTTTAAAATTCATGGTATTTCCGACTAAGATCTACAGCAATTCCAGTTAATTAACAATCAATTCACTTTTTGCTGTTTTCTAAATCCTATTCCCCATTTAATTCTTTTATTTCAAACAAAACACAAACGCATG
>Ga0075163_10000191_pt1 | contig 73053 bp, 79 predicted proteins | sample JI1023141ADNA_FD_71478 | JGI IMG/M metagenome (GOLD analysis project Ga0075163, IMG submission 71478) | Wastewater effluent complex algal communities from Wisconsin, to seasonally profile nutrient transformation and Carbon sequestration -... | ecosystem: Engineered > WWTP > Effluent > Algae... | reverse complement strand
AGACACCCACACTTATCGGTTGTCCAAGTTGTTAAAGATCAGCGCCGCGCCGTATCGTTCAACACAATCCGTCAGCAGCAGAGAGGCGAGATTATGAACACTTCCCAACCCCCCGTCAAGCACTCCAGCAAAATTTCTTGCTTCGCCTGACTCCCCTTCACCTCCGGAAACGCCCGGCACCGCAGGAGAGGTGCGCATTATATAGATCTTCAACAGGTCGTCAACACAAAGTCGAAAAATATTTGTTCAGCCCTTTCGGGGTGATTCAATCAAGCGATCTGAACCTTCGCAAACTTGCGTTTCCCAACCTGAAGAACCACAGACTCTCCTGGCGCGAAGGTCAAGCCCTTATCGGACACTTTTTCGCCATTTGCCCTAATGGCACCCTGAGCCAGCATGCGAAGGGCCTCCGATGTACTGGCGGTCAAACCGGCGAGCTTGAGTACATTCACCACCGGTATCGGCACACCATTGCTCGACACGGTCAGTTCAGGCATGTCGTCGGGCAATACGCCCTGACGGAACCGTGCCTCGAACTCATTGAGCGCATCTTCGGCCGCAATACGGGAATGGAAGCGCTCAACAAGCTCCTGGGCCAAAAGCACCTTGATATCCCGAGGATTTCGGCCTTCTCCGATGTCTTGTTTGAAGCGGGCGATTTCAGCCAAGTCGCGGAATGACAAAAGGTCGTAGTAGCGCCACATCAGGTTGTCGGAAATGGACATGACCTTGCCGAATATCTCGCGCGGCGCTTCGTTGATGCCAATGTAGTTTCCCAGCGACTTGGACATCTTGTTTACGCCATCCAAGCCCTCCAGCAGAGGCATCGTCAACACGCACTGGGGTTGCTGCCCGTAGTGCTTCTGCAACTCGCGACCGACCAATAGATTGAATTTCTGGTCAGTGCCACCCAGTTCGACATCGGCGCGCATCGCGACGGAGTCATAACCCTGGCACAGCGGGTAGAGAAATTCGTGAATAGCGATAGGTAAACCACCAGCATAGCGCTTGGAAAAATCATCGCGTTCCAGCATGCGCGCCACGGTGTGCTGCGCCGCCAGTTTAATCATGCCCGCCGCACCCAAGGTGTCAAACCATGCCGAGTTAAAACAGATTTCAGTTTTTTCCGGATCAAGGATTTTGAAGACCTGTTCTTTATAGGTCTTCGCGTTCTCGACAACCTGTTCCCGGGACAACGGGGGACGGGTAACGTTTTTCCCGGTGGGGTCGCCAATCAGGCCCGTAAAATCACCGATCAGGAACATGACATGATGCCCGAGATCCTGAAAGTGGCGCAATTTGTTGATCAAGACGGTATGACCCAGATGCAGATCCGGTGCCGTCGGGTCGAACCCGGCCTTGACGCGCAGGGGGCGCCCGGATTTCAGGCGCTCGACCAATTCTGCTTCGATCAGCAATTCATCACAGCCGCGTTTGATCAACTGCAGGCTGCGCTCGACGTCTACCATGTTGTTACTCCCAACTTACGCTACTGGCGCGTGCAACGCCAAGCCATTCATTCAGTGGAAAAGAGCGGCATTTTAGCGCATTCCATTTTCCTTCTAGGCGGATAACCATTTCCAAACAGGAGACGCCAAAAGAAAAGGGCGGCCAAGCCGCCCTTTTTCACTAGGATGAAAACTGATCAAGCCGAGAACGACGATCCGCACCCACAGGTGGAAGTGGCGTTGGGATTGCGGATGACGAACTGAGAGCCTTCAAGCCCCTCGGAGTAATCGATTTCCGCACCGACCAGATACTGGTAGCTCATCGGGTCGATCAGCAGCGTAACGCCGTTTTTCTCCATGGTCGTATCGTCTTCATTGACCTCCTCGTCAAACGTGAAGCCGTACTGAAAGCCAGAACAGCCACCACCAGTGACGAATACTCGCAACTTCAGGCCCGGATTACCCTCCTCCTCGATCAATTCCTTGACCTTGCCAGCGGCACTGTCGGTAAATACAAGAGGGGCGGCCATTTCGGTAACTGCGTTCATGAGGAAAACTCCTGTGAAAATTCGTGCGAGATTATGCGAGCCACGGCAATGGCGGTCAATCGTTTTAGGCCGAGGCAGCCAGCTTTAGTTCCACAGACTTGCCCGCAGAGTGAAGCAAGCGCCCATCGATCACCGCGCCTTGATGCATTTCAATCGAGGCATATTCAACGTCGCCAACGATGCGTGCCTTGGGCTGCATTTCCAATGTCTCGGTTACCACAACAGGCCCGACAACCGTACCATTGGTCACCAGATGGGCAACCGCCACCCCGCCCTCGATACGCGCCTGCTCGCTCAGCACCAGCGTCGAGGAAGAAGCCCCCTCGGCCGCCTGTACGCTACCTTTGACCTCGCCATCGATTCGCAACCCACCGGTGAAATAAAGACTACCCTCCACCCGCGTACCTGCCCCGATCAGGCTATCGATACGCCCCTGAGGTTTGCTGTCGCTTTTCTTTCCAAACATGGGCCACTCCTAAAGTTGAGCCAATCGCTTGGACTTTAGTGTATCACCCTGCAGAACTCGCGCCTCCACCCCTTGCAAGATGGCGCCCACAGGCAATTCGAAGACACCTTCGCGACGCAGAAAATGTTTGATTTGCAGTTGATAATCAACAGGACTCTCGCCCTTTTGCGGGAGCATCAACTGCACTGCCTTGCCCGCATAGGCAAAACTCACAGTCACCTCCAGACGCCCCCTGAAATCGGGACTCTGCTTGTCTGGTTGAAAGGCAATCAGAAGCCGATAGCGATAACGGGTAGCCGATTCCTTGGAAACCCTGAAATTTTCGACACGGACCGATGCACTCTCGCCAGCAACCGGAATCAGGCGTTCGAATAGAAGAATATCCTCCTTGAGTCCGGTATTTTCCGACTCAAGACGCTGGATTCTATTAAGTAGCTGCTGCTGCGCTGCGCGCTCGATATTGACAGCATTTTTACCTGTTCCGGCGGCCGACCGTAGCATATTCAGCTCCTCACCCTGCGCAATCAGTTGCTGACGCAGGTGATCGACTTCCTCCCCCAGCGCCCCAGCCTCGTTGCGCTGAGCCATCAGCCAAACTGCCGTTCCCAGCAACAAGGCCAATAGCACCGCAGGAAGCGCGATCCATTGCCAGGGCACATGGCTACGCACAACGACTCGCGGCGCCGATATTCCAAATCGGCGCCTGAATCGCTTCAATTTCAGGGTAATAGCGGGACTTGGCATAGGCCGAGTGTTTCATCGAGCCCAAACATCAGATTCATGTTCTGGATGGCCTGGCCTGCCGCCCCCTTGACCAGATTGTCGATTACCGACAAGACCACCAGCGTATCTCCGCCCTGTGGACGATGCACCGCGATCCGACAGGTGTTGGCCGATCGAACCGAGCGAGTCTCTGGATGAGACTTCGCGGGCAGCACATCGACGAACGGCTCATTGGCGTAAGCCCGTTCGAACACGGCCTGAAAATCAGCTTCCGTCCGAATCCTTGCATAGAGCGTCGCATGAATGCCACGAATCATCGGCGTTAGATGGGGAACAAAGGTCAGACCGACCGCAGCGCCCGCCATACCGGCCAGCCCCTGACGGATCTCCGGCAGATGCCGATGCCCTGAAACACCGTACGCCTTGAAATTATCCGAAGCCTCGGCAAACAGAATATGCGTTTCTGCCTTACGACCCGCCCCCGACACGCCGGATTTGGCGTCTGCAATCAATGACCCACAATCGACAAGACCGGCACTCACTAGAGGCTTGAAGCCCAACTGAACCGCAGTCGGATAGCAACCCGGATTGGCCACCAGGCGAGCCGAGCGAATCTGGTCGCGATTCACTTCCGGCAGCCCATACACGGCCTTCTCGACCCAATCGGGGCAGACATGTGTCATGCCATACCACTTCTCCCACTCGGCAATATCCTTGATCCGGAAATCAGCAGCCAGATCGATCACTCGCACGCCTGCCTCAAGCAGGGCCGGCGCCTGCTGCATCGCGATACCATTAGGCGTTGCGAAGAAGACGACATCGCAAGCCGCCAGATTGGCCTTGGCTGGGTCTTCAAATTTCAGTCCGACTCGGCCGCGCAAGCTCGGAAACATGTCGGCGACCGGCACGCCGGCATCGCCCCGTGACGTGATGGCCACGATTTCCGCCTGCGGATGCTGGGCCAGCAAACGAAGTAGCTCGACACCGGTGTATCCGGTACCGCCCACAATACCAATTTTGATCATGAAGTCTCTCCCAAAGGAGGGCGCATGATACCGCGCACCCAGAAAACAAAAAAGCCGCCCAAAGGCGGCCATTCCTGCGCTCGAAGCGAATTAACGCTTGGAGAACTGCTTCCGGCGACGGGCCTTGTGGAAGCCAACTTTCTTACGCTCAACTTCGCGAGCATCGCGGGTAACGAAACCAGCCTTGGAAAGTGCCGGCTTCAGCGCTGCATCGTATTCGATCAAGGCGCGAGTGATACCGTGGCGAACAGCACCGGCTTGGCCAGACTCGCCGCCACCGATCACGTTAACCTTAATATCGAAGCCGCTCAGTTGCTCAACCAGCGCCAGCGGCTGACGCACGATCATGCGGCCGGTTTCGCGAGAGAAGAACTGATCGACCGGCTTACCGTTAACAACGATGACACCGGAACCACGCTTCATGAAAACACGGGCAACGGCGCTCTTGCGACGACCGGTACCGTAGAAATAACTTTCAGCCATGATGACCCCTTAGATTTCCAGAGCCTTCGGCTGCTGGGCAGTGTGCGGATGCTGTTCACCGGCGTAGCACTTCAGCTTCTTCAGCATGGCGTAGCCCAGCGGACCCTTCGGCAGCATACCCTTGACGGCAGTTTCCAGGGCGCGGCCCGGGAAACGCTGCTGCATCTTCTTGAAGTTGGTTTCGTAGATACCGCCCGGATAACCGGAGTGGCGGTAGTACTTCTTGTCTTCGGCCTTGTTACCGGTAACGGTGAGCTTGTCGACATTGGTGACGACGATGAAATCGCCGGTATCAACGTGCGGCGTATAGATGGCCTTGTGCTTGCCGCGAAGGCGACGAGCAATTTCGGTAGCGAGGCGGCCGAGCACCTTGTCTGTGGCGTCTACCACAAACCACTCGCGCTTCACCTCATGTGGCTTGGCGGAAAACGTTTTCATATAAGTGTGCCGTCCTGAAAAATTTGGGCGCAGATTGGAGAAAGGCGCGGATTCTAGTCGACTCTACGAGCGACTGTCAATGCTTTCTCCACCCAGCCGAGAAATAGACAAAAAAAACGCGGCTCGCAGAGCCGCGTTAAATCCACACCAAAGGAGGAGGGTGGAGGAGACAAATCTGAACCGAAGAACTCATCGCTAATAAGTCACTGCAGTTCGTACGCTTCGCATTGTGCACGAAGCCATTCATGTTCGCAAGAGTTATTTGTGCATTGCACCATCTATTAAAACATCGATGGATCAGTAATATTTATTCACTTCAACTTACTGATTACTAATTGCACTAAGTGACATTCGACAATAAATTCACGATCAGTTAAGCCCAAGACCCCAGCCAAACTGCCGATGATAATGAGCCAACAATGCTGCTCTGCAGCATTGCCTTCTGACACAGCCATATTCAAGCGATATCCGCTAGAATTCCCGCTCTTGCAAGGAGATCAGCATGGAATGCACCGTGAGATGGATGGGGGACGACGCCGGGATGTCGTTTGTTGCGGAGACCGGCAGCGGCCACGCCGTGGTGATGGATGGCGCACCTGAAGCCGGCGGACGGAATATTGGGTTGCGCCCGATGGAAATGGTCTTGGCTGGAACTGGCGGCTGCTCAGCCTTCGATGTGGTATTGATCCTTAAAAAGGGGCGGCACCAGGTCAGCGCCTGTGATGTCAGCCTGAAAGCCGAGCGCGCCGACAGCGACCCGAAGGTCTTCACGAACATCCATTTCCACTACCGGGTCAAGGGGAAGCAACTCAAGCCGGATGCCGTGGCGCGCGCCATCGAGTTGTCGAAAGACAAGTATTGCTCGGCCTCGATCATGATCGGCAAGACTGCCGAGATTACCTACGACTTCGAAATCGTCGAGGAGGCCTGAGGGCCGGTAGAGAAATTCAGAGGCGGTAAGCCGCGCCCGTCATGATTTTTGCCATCATTTTCATGGCCACCTTGACCGGCGCGGGCAGCTCCGCCGCCCCGTGACGGACCGCCGTCTCGGCATGCTGGATTTCATCCAGACGCATCTGGTCAACGATGGCTCGCGAACGCAGATCATCCTCGGGCAAGCTGAGCAGATGACTATCCAGATGGGCCTCGACCTGACGCTCGGTTTCAGCCAGAAACCCGAGATTCCACTTGTCGCCAAGTACCCCGGCCGTCAGGCCAAGCGTTAGCGACCCGACGTACCAGAGTGGGTTCAGGAAACTCTTCCGCCCCCCGAGTTCGGCGATTCGCTGCTCTGTCCAGGCGAGATGCTCGGTCTCTTCGTCGGCCGCACCGCGTAGCGCTTCCCTGATGGCCGGATCGCGCGAGGTCAGCGCCTGCCCCTGATAAAGGGCCTGGGCACAGATCTCACCACAATGATTAACCCGCATCAGGCCAACTACATGACGTTTCTGCTCGGCATCGAGACCAGCTTCGGGTTGCTTGTCACCAGGAACCGGTCGAACGCTACGCGCCGAGGCAAACACCGTACGCAAGGCACGGTCGAATTCAACGATTATTTTGTCCGGGGTCACGGCTGCTTTAGCCATTGCTGGACGTCGCGATGCCCACCACGCACGATGGCGGCACGCGCTTCATCGGCATTGCTGACGATCACTCCGACGGGACAAAAATAATCGAGGAAGAGCGCTGCGTGGTGCCGGTTGGCATAGACGTCCTGGATGCGCACCCACTCGTTCTTGCGCGACTTCGACCATGAACCATCCAACCGGCCGGAGGCATAGATTCGGCGCTCCCTCGATTCGCAGCGCATGCCCTCAAAAGTGACATTGCGCCCCCCCTCGGCTGACAGGATGACGAGAACGTAGCGAACGACACCATCGCTGCCGACGCTCAGGGTCGCACCGTCGATATAGAAACGATTGCTCGTCGCAGCGCTTACATAGAACGGCAGCAACGTCTCCTGCTTTGGCGCCACGGGAAGCTGAACCTCCATTTCCTGCCACTTCTTGGTTTCGTAGTCTTCCTCGAAGTCCGCCAGTGCCATGGAGACCTGCCCCAGCGCTACAAGCAGGAATAACACCGAACTACGCAGCATCCGCATGCTCATTCCTCACCTTGAACCGGACGGAATTCGACCGTTGCGGGCTCATGAACGTCTTTTCTGTGGCGTGCGCCTTTACGATCGAAATCGAGAAAACGCACCAGTTCATTCAGCGCCTGCTCGTAAACGGCACGCTTGAATTCGATCACCGCGTCGAGCGGCACCCAATAGTCGTTCCAGCGCCAAGCATCGAATTCCGGCTTGCTGGTCGCGCGCAGACTGACGTCGCTGTCGCGCCCGACCAGTCGCAGCAGGAACCATATCTGCTTCTGGCCTTTGTAGGATCCACGCCATTCGCGCTTGATCCAGTGTGTCGGCACTTCGTAACGCAGCCAGCCCTTGGTCCGTCCGAGGATACGCACATGCTCGGGCAGCAGCCCGACCTCTTCGTGCAGTTCGCGAAACATGGCTTCTTCGGGCGTTTCGCCACGCTTGATGCCACCTTGCGGAAACTGCCAGGAATGCTCCCGTATGCGCTTGCCCCAGAAAACCTCGTTCCTGGCGTTACAAAGAATGATGCCGACGTTCGGGCGATAGCCTTCACGATCGAGCATAGAAATCCTGCAAAAATTAATAGTTGGCGCAATTCTTTCACAAAGGGCGTTCACATGCAAAGAAGCGGGACCGTGTAAAATCGAGGTTTCGCAACGAATTCAAGAGCATCCCATGCGTACTTCGCAGTTCTTTTTCACCACTCTCAAGGAAGCCCCGAGCGACGCCGAGGTCATCAGCCAGAAGATGATGTTGCGCGCTGGTTACATCAAGCGCGCCGCCGCCGGCATTTACACCTGGATGCCGCTCGGTCTGCGCGTGCTGCGCAAGGTCGAGAACATCGTCCGCGAGGAAATGAACAACGCCGGCGCTCTGGAATTGTTGATGCCGGCCGTGCAGCCGGCCGAACTGTGGCAGGAATCGGGGCGCTGGGAGCAATACGGCCCGGAACTGCTGCGTTTCAAGGATCGTCACCAGCGTGAATTCGTCATTGGCCCGACACACGAGGAAGTGATCACTGACGTCGTCCGTCGCGACGTCAAGAGCTATCGTCAGCTGCCGATCCACCTATACCAGGTGCAGACCAAGTTCCGCGACGAAATCCGCCCGCGTTTCGGCGTCATGCGCGGCCGCGAATTTCTGATGAAGGACGGTTACTCATTCCACACCTCGTTCGACGATCTGAAGCGTGAGTACGGCAACATGTACGAGACGTACAGCCGCATCTTCACCCGCCTCGGCCTGAAGTTCCGCGCTGTCGCGGCCGACACCGGCTCGATCGGCGGCACGGGATCGCATGAGTTCCACGTCCTGGCCGATTCCGGCGAGGACGACATCGCTTTCTGCCCGGATTCCGGTTACGCCGCCAATGTCGAGCTGGCTGAAGCGATAGCGCCGGCCACGCCGCGCGCAGCAGCGACGAAAGCCATGGAAAAGATCGCCACGCCGGGCAAGATGGCGTGTGTCGATGTGGCAGAATGCCTTGGTGTAGGCTTGGATAAAATCGTCAAATCGATTGCCGTGATCAGCGAGAAGGAAGACGGCAGCACGACCTTTGCGCTACTGCTGTTGCGCGGCGACCACGAACTGAACGAGATCAAGGCGAGCAAGATTGCCGCCATCAATCCCTTCCGTTTCGCCACGGAAGGCGAAGTCGAGCAACACCTCGGCTGCAAGCCCGGTTATATCGGCCCTGCTACGGTCGATGGCAAAAAAGTGGCCATTTTCGCGGACCGCAGCGTTGCAGTGATGAGCGATTTTGTCTGCGGCGCCAACGAGGCTGGCTTTCACCTGAGCGGTGTCAATTTTGGCCGCGACCTGCCTGAGCCGGAAGTCGCCGATCTGCGCAACGTCGTCGCCGGCGACCCGTCGCCGGACGGCCAGGGTAAGCTGGAAATCCTGCGCGGCATCGAAGTCGGTCATATCTTCCAGTTGCGCCAGAAATACGCCGAGGCACTCGGCTGCAGCTATCTCGACGAAACCGGCAAGAGCCAGATCATGGAAATGGGCTGCTATGGCATCGGCGTCTCGCGCATCGTCGGCGCCGCCATCGAGCAGGGCAACGACGAGCGGGGCATCATCCTGCCGCCGGCCATCGCGCCGTTTGCAGTCTGCATCGTTCCGATGGGCTATCACAAGAACGAGGCGGTCAAGGCCGCCGCCGACCAGCTTTACGCCGACCTGAAGAAGGCCGGCGTCGATGTCGTGCTCGACGACCGCAACGAGCGCCCTGGCGTCATGTTCGCGGACATGGAACTGATCGGTATCCCGCATCGCGTGGTGATCGGCGAGCGCGGACTGAAGGATGGCCAGTTCGAGTACAAGGGACGGACCGATGCCGAGGCGACGATGATCGCCCAGACCGACATCCTGGCCACTCTGCAAGGGAAGCTGTGCGCCGCCTGATCGCGGCCGTGTTGTTGAGCTGCGCGTCGGCGGCCCACGCCGGCGCGCAGAAGTACGAAGTGCTGTCGGCCAGTGCGCAGGCCGCGCTGCACAAGGCGGTTTCCGACTCCCGGCCAGCGGTCAGTTCCTTCAAGACGCCGATGGAGGCCGTCGACTGGCTGGCGGCGATGTCGCCGCGGCTGGAGAAACGCATCCCGAACCGGGAATACCGCATCGACCTGTTGCGCAGCGTGCATTACGAAGCGACGCGGGCCGGACTGGACCCGCAACTGGTGCTCGGTCTGATGCAGGTCGAATCGGGTTTTCGCAAATATGCCGTGTCATCGGCGGGCGCCCGCGGCTACATGCAGGTCATGCCCTTCTGGGTCAAGATCATCGGCCGCCCTGAGGACTCGCTGTTCGATCTGCGCACCAATCTGCGCTACGGCTGCACCATCCTGCGCCACTATCTGGACATCGAGAAGGGCGACCTTTTCCGCGCCCTCGGCCGCTACAACGGCAGCCTCGGCAAGCCCGAGTACCCGAACATGGTGCGTGCCGCCTGGCAAAATCAATGGGGCTACGAAAAGGCTGGCCGACTGGCGCAGGTCGGAAACTGATTTTTTGATTTTGGCCTTTTTTTGGCGCCGACCGTAGCATTTGCCCGATCGGCGCCAGATTCACCGGAAAATCAGCGCATACCCGGCATCATGCCCTTCATGCCGCGCATCAGTTTGCCGATGCCGCCCTTGCTGAACTGCTTCATCATCTTCTGCATCTGCTCAAACTGGTTGAGCAGGCGATTGACATCCTGCACCTGGACGCCGGCGCCCGTGGCAATGCGACGCTTGCGGCTGGCCTTGATCAACTCCGGCTTGGCGCGCTCGGCCGGCGTCATCGAATTGATGATGCCTTCGACGCGGCCAACCATCTTGTTCTCGGCGCCAGCCGGCAACTGACCGGCAGCCTGGGCAATCTGCGCCGGCATTTTGTCCATCAGCGCCGACAGGCCGCCCATGCTGCGCATCTGCGCCATCTGGTCCTTGAAGTCGTTGAGATCGAAGCTCTTGCCGGACTTCAACTTCTTGGCGAAGGCGACCGCCTTTTCCTCGTCCAGCCCCTTGCGCGCCTCCTCAATCAGCGACAGGACGTCGCCCATACCCAGGATGCGCGAGGCCATCCGCTCGGGATGGAAGGCTTCTAGACCAGTCAGCTTTTCGCCGACGCCGGCGAACTTGATCGGCTTGCCGGTGATGTGACGCACCGAAAGCGCCGCCCCGCCACGCGCATCGCCGTCCAGCTTGGTCAGCACGACACCGGTCAGCGGCAAAGCTTCATTGAAGGCTTTGGCGGTATTGACCGCGTCCTGACCGAGCATGGCATCGACCACGAACAGCGTTTCGATCGGATTGATCGCCGCATGCAGGCGCTTGATTTCCGCCATCATCTCTTCGTCGATGGCCAGACGACCGGCCGTATCGACCAGCAACACGTCGTGGTAATGGCGCTTGGCCCAGTCGATGGCGGCCTCGGCGATGGCCTCGGGTTTCTCGCCGACCGCCGACGGGAAGAAATCGACACCGGCCTGACCAGCCACGAACTTCAACTGTTCGATAGCGGCCGGACGATAGACGTCGCAGGAAACCACCAGCACCTTCTTCTTGTGGTTTTCCTTCAGGAACTTGCCCAGCTTGCCGACCGTCGTCGTCTTGCCGGCGCCCTGCAGACCGGCCATCAGCACAATGGCCGGCGGCTGGGTATTGAAATTGATGCCCTCGTGGGCGGCGCCCATGATCTTGGTCAGCTCGGCATGGACGACGCCGATCAGCGCCTGCCCCGGGCTAAGCGAACCGATGACCTCTTCGCCGACCGCCTTTTCCTTGACCGCGGCAATGAATTCCTTGACCACCGGCAAAGCCACATCGGCCTCCAACAGGGCCATGCGCACTTCGCGCAGCGCATCGGCAATATTGGTTTCGGTCAGGCGCGCTTCGCCTTTGAGCGTCTTCATGACGCGGGCAAGGCGATTGGTCAGGTTATCGAGCATGTCAGTTGGGCTTCTAGTAGAATTCAAGGATGGTCGATATTGTAATTCAGCTTCTGCCGCACATTCTCGCCGCCCTGATTTACGGAGCCCTCGGCTTCCACTTCTGGAACACGCGCTGGCGCGAAAGCGAGAATCAGTGCGTCGCCTGCCCCATGCAAACCTGGGAGCGCCTGGCCATTGCCGCGGCCCTCGTCATCCACGCCGCCGGCCTCTACGACGCCCTGTTCGCCGACGTCGGCATGCGCTTCTCCTTCAGTTTCGCGCTGTCGCTAATGATGTGGCTGGCCGTTCTGATCTACTGGCTCGAGAGCTTCATGGCCCGCATGGAAGGCATGCAGCCAATGGTCCTGCCGCTGGCCGCCGTTTGTGCCATCCTGCCCGTCATCTTCCCCAACGTGCACCTCGTCGCGCATGCCAGCGCCACCGGTTTCAAGCTGCATTTCCTCGCCGCCATGCTGGCCTACAGCCTGCTCACCCTGTCGGCGCTGCACGCCATCTTCATGGGCTTCACCGAACGCGCCCTGCACAAGCGTTCGCTGAAACGCAGCCTGACCAGCCTGCCGCCCTTGCTGACCATGGAGTCCCTGCTTTTCAAGATGCTGCTTGTCGGCTTCATCCTGCTCACACTGACCGTTGGCAGCGGCGTCTTCTTCTCCGAAGAACTGTTCGGCAAGGCCCTGACCATCGATCACAAGACGCTGTTCGCCTTCGCGTCCTGGGGCATCTTCGCCACCCTGTTAATCGGCCGCCACGCCTGGGGCTGGCGCGGCAAGCGCGCCTTGCGCTGGACGCTGGCCGGCTTCGCCTTGCTGATCCTGGCCTACGTCGGCAGCCGCTTCGTCGCCGAAGTCATCCTCGGACGCGTTTAAGCCGTGGATGAAATCCCCCTATCGGCGCAGCTCACCGCCCTAGTCGCGCTGCTGGCCATCTCGGCTTTTTTTTCGCTAAGTGAAACGGCCATGATGGCATCCAACCGTTTCCGCCTCAGGCATCTCGCCCAGTCCGGTCATCACGGCGCACAAAAGGCGCTCGACTTGCTCAACCAGACCGACAAGATGCTCGGCGTCATTCTGCTCGGCAACAACCTGGTCAACTCTGCCGCTGCCATGCTGGTCAGCGTCATCACCATCGAACTGTTCGGGGACGAAAAATGGGCATTGGGCGCCGGCACGCTGGCCGTCACCTTCGCCATCCTCGTTTTTTCGGAAATTACGCCGAAAATCATTGGCGCCACCCATTCTGACCGCCTGGCCATCGTGCTTGGCTACGTGCTGACACCGTTGCTGCGGCTCTTCTACCCGGTGGTCTGGTTCATCAACCTGTTTGCCAGCTCTCTGCTCCGCCTGCTGCGTCTCTCCCCTCCGAAGACCAACGAAGTCGCTCAACTCTCGCCAGAGGAACTCCACAGCCTCGTCCTCGAGTCCTCCCATCTCATTCCCCAAAAGCACCGCGCCATCCTGTCCAGCCTCTTCGACTTGAACCGGATTACGGTCGAGGATGTCATGACCCCGCGTGGCAGCATTGAAATCCTCGACCTCGACCTGCCCTGGGAGGAAGTCCGCACCCAGCTATCGACTAGTCATCACAGCCGACTTCCCGCCTGCCGCGAATCGCTGGACCAACTGGTCGGCATCCTTCCCGTTCGTCGCCTGCTGTCCAGCCTGGGCGACCAGGATTTCGACGAGGCGGCTTTGCTGCAACAACTGCAGGCACCGTATTACATTCCCTCGGGAACACCCGTATTTTCGCAACTGGCATTCTTCCAGGAAAACCGCCAGCGCATCGGCTTCGTCGTCGACGAATACGGCGAGATACTCGGCCTTTTGACCATGGAAGACATCATTGAGGAATTTGTCGGCGATTTCACGACATCGATTCCCGGCCTTGGCCAGGAACTTCACTGGACCAGCGAAGGCGACGTCATCGTAGAAGGTTCACGTCCCTTGCGGGACATAAACCGCATGCTCGAACTGGATTTCCCGCTCGACGGGCCCAAAACCTTGAACGGCCTCATTCTCGAACACTTCCAGGACATTCCCGAATCCGGTATCAGCATCAAGCTGTCCGGCATTCCCGTAGAAATATTGCAAACCCAGGACCGCAGTGTCGTCACGGTACGCATCTTTCGCCCGGAAACAGGCTAAGCTACAGCCTAACAACCTTTACAAACAATCGCCTGCGTAGCATTATCAGGCGATCTAAACGGCATTTAACCTCGATCAATGGCGGCAACCCCTCAAAATCCTCCACTCAGCGGCTTGGCGCGTGCGCTCGTCCAGGCCGGGCAACTCAAGGAGGCCGAGGCTGAACAATTGCTGGCTCAGGCGCAGAGTTCAAAAATCTCACTGATCGAACAAATCATTTCCAGCCAAAAAGCTGGCGCTCTGGATATCGCCCGCTTTGTCGCCGATACCTTCGGTTACCCATTGCTCGACCTGAATGCTTTCGATGAAGCACATATTCCTTCAGATGCCATCGACCGCAAGCTGATCGCCACCCACAAGGTCATCCCGCTCAATAAGCGCGGCAATCGCCTGTCAGTAGCCATTGCCGATCCGACCAACCTGCGCGCGCTGGATGAAATTCGATTCCAGACTGGACTGGCTGTCGACCCCATTGTCGTAGAGCACCCCAAGCTGGCACCACTTGTCGCAAAATATGCCGAAACAGCCGCTGAGTCACTGAAGAATTTCACCAGCGACGACATTAATCTCGACTTTCTCGACGAAGAGGCAGCCGCAAAGGCCGACGACGCAGCTGGCCAGGACATCGACGATGCACCGGTAGTCAAGTTCATTCAGAAAATGCTGCTCGACGCCATTAACGATGGTGCATCTGACATCCATTTCGAACCGTACGAAAAGTTCTACCGCATTCGCTTCCGCGTCGACGGCATCCTGCGCGAAGTCGCCACGCCACCGCTCGCCATCAAGGAAAAGATCGCTTCGCGGATCAAGGTCATTTCGCGGCTGAACATTGCCGAAAAGCGCGTCCCCCAAGACGGCCGGATGAAACTGGTACTGTCGAAAAGCCGCGCCATCGATTTCCGGGTGAGCACCTTGCCCACGCTGCAGGGCGAGAAGATCGTCATGCGTATTCTCGACCCCACATCGGCCACGCTGGGCATCGAGGCACTCGGCTACGAGCCGGAACAGAAGGCCGCCTTGATGGAGGCCATCGGCCGCCCCTATGGCATGGTCCTAGTCACCGGACCGACTGGCTCGGGCAAGACAGTTTCTCTCTATACCTGCCTCAACATCCTCAACAAGGACGGCATCAACATTTCGACCGCCGAAGATCCGGCCGAAATCAATCTGCCCGGGGTCAATCAGGTCAATGTCGACGATCGGGCCGGCCTGACTTTTCCAGTGGCTCTCAAGGCCTTCCTGCGCCAGGATCCGGACATCATCATGGTCGGCGAAATCCGCGACCTTGAAACTGCCGAAATCTCCATCAAGGCCGCCCAAACAGGTCACCTGGTCCTGTCGACCCTGCACACCAACGATGCCCCCCAGACCCTGACCCGCCTGATGAACATGGGCGTACCCACCTTCAACATCGCCTCCAGCGTACTCCTGATCACCGCCCAGCGCCTGGCACGTCGCCTGTGCAACTGCAAGAAACCCATGACAGTCCCAGAACAGGCGCTGCTCGACGCAGGTTACACCGAGACCGACCTCGATGGATCCTGGACATTGTTTGGACCGGGGGGCTGTGATCGATGCAAGGGAACAGGCTACAAGGGGCGTGTCGGCATCTATCAGGTAATGCCCATTTCGGAAGCCATGCAACGCATGATCATGAGCGGTGCCTCTGCCCTCGACCTCGCCGCACAGGCCAAGGTTGAAGGCGTCAAGAATCTGCGCGAGTCCGGACTATTGAAAGTCAAACAGGGTGTGACCTCGCTCGACGAGGTATTGAGCACCACCAACGCCTAACGCAAAGGAAAACCGTATGGCTACCGCCGCAAGACCCAAAGCCTCGGCAGTCAAGGAAAGCACCTTCCTGTGGGAGGGCAAGAACAAGGACGGCAAAACCGTGCGTGGAGAAATGCGCGCCGCCAGCGAGTCCGTCGTTCAAACCACGCTGAGGCGCCAGGGAATCACCAATACCAAGGTCAAGAAGGTTCGCTTCAAGACCGGCGGAAAAGTTACCGAAAAAGACATTGCCCTGTTTACGCGGCAACTGGCCACAATGATGCGATCCGGCGTCCCCTTGCTCCAATCATTTGATATTGTCGGACGAGGACACTCCAATCCGGCGGTCGGCAAACTGTTGCTGGACATCAAGTCCGACGTCGAGACTGGCAGTTCGCTGTCGCAAGCATTCCGTAAATTTCCCCTCTATTTTGATGCCCTGTACTGCAATTTAGTTGCAGCAGGTGAGCAAGCCGGTATTCTGGACACCCTGCTTGATCGCCTGGCGACCTACAAGGAGAAAATCCTTGCCATCAAGGGCAAGATTAAATCAGCCCTGTTCTACCCAATTGCCGTGCTGGTTGTGGCCTTCATCATTACAGCGGTGATCATGATTTTCGTGATCCCGGCATTCAAGGAAGTATTCAATAGTTTCGGCGCCGATCTGCCGGTACCGACTCTGGTGGTCATCGCCATCTCGGACTACTTTGTCGCTTACTGGTGGGCGATATTCGGCATCATCGGCGGTGGGCTGTATGCGTTCTTCGAAAGCTGGAAGCGCTCGGAAAAAGTACAGATGGCGATGGATCGATTTCTTTTGCGCATGCCCGTCTTCGGCGACATCATTCGCAAGTCAGTAATCGCTCGGTGGACAAGAACCTTGGCCACCATGTTCGCTGCGGGCGTTCCACTGGTTGAGTCGCTGGAGTCAGTTGGCGGCGCCGCCGGCAATCATGTATACAAAGTTGCCACACGGCAGATCCAGAGCGAAGTCGCAACCGGCACCAATTTGACCACGGCAATGCAAAACGTGAATTTGTTTCCCAACATGGTGACTCAAATGGTCTCCATTGGTGAAGAGTCTGGCGCGCTCGATTCGATGCTGTCCAAGGTGGCCGATTTCTTCGAACAGGAAGTTGATGACGCCGTCGAGGCAATGTCCAGCCTGATGGAGCCCGTAATCATGGTCGTTCTCGGCACGCTGATTGGCGGTATGGTCGTCGCCATGTACCTCCCCATATTCAAGATCGGCGCGGTGGTTTGATGCTTCCGGAAACCCTGGGCGGCCTGGCTGCCGTAGCCGGGCTGCTTGGTCTGTGTGTCGGCAGCTTCCTCAACGTGGTCATTCATCGCCTGCCCAAAATGATGGAGCAGGAATGGCAGGCGCAGTGCGCCGAACTGCGGGGCGAAGCGATGCTGACAGGTGCAGAGCCACTCTCCTTGGCCAAGCCACGCTCTCGTTGCCCGGCCTGTGGGCACCGGATTTCCGCGCTTGAAAACATTCCCTTGATCAGCTATTTGCTGATCCTGAAAGGAAAATGTTCAGGGTGTGGCATTCGAATATCGCCGCGCTACCCGATCATCGAGGCAGCTACAGGACTTCTCTCCGCCTATGCGGCCTGGCATTTCGGGCCAACCTTCCAGGCGGCGGGCGCACTCCTCCTGATCTGGGCCTTGATCGCGCTTTCCGCCATCGACCTCGACACCCAACTGCTCCCCGACTCGATTACCCTGCCTTTGCTCTGGCTAGGCCTGCTGTTCAACTTGTGGGGCACCTATGCGGACCTGCCCACTGCCGTCGTTGGGGCCATTGCCGGCTACCTGGCGTTGTGGAGCGTGTTCTGGCTTTTCAAGCTGGCCACCGGTAAGGAAGGGATGGGCTATGGCGACTTCAAGTTGCTTGCTGCGCTTGGCGCCTGGCTGGGCTGGCAGATGCTGCCGGCGATCATCCTGCTTTCATCCGTGGTTGGCGCCGTTGTCGGGGTATCGCTGATCGTGCTCGCCCGCCACGGCCGGAACATTCCCATTCCCTTCGGCCCCTACCTGGCGGCCGCCGGTGCCATCGCGCTGTTTTGGGGAAACACAATCACCCAAGCCTACCTGGGCACCATCGGTTGAAATTACTGCCATCAACCTGATATAGGGCGTTCAGACTCTCGGTTATAATTCAAGGTTTTGGAGGATTCCCATGCCGATTTACGAATATCGCTGCGACTCCTGCGGTTTCCAGAAAGAACATCTGCAAAAGATGGCTGATCCGCAGCTCACGACCTGCCCGGAATGCGGCAAGGAGAGCTATAGCAAGCAACTTTCTGCCGCAGGTTTCCAATTGAAAGGTAACGGCTGGTATGCCACAGATTTCAAGGGCAGCGGCAAGAAGGCCGACGCCCCGCCACCCTGCCAGACCGGGGAAGGAAGCTGCTCATCGTGCGTGGCCAGCTAATCAAACGTTACTTCATCACAGGCCTGTTGATCTGGGTCCCGCTGGTCATTACCGGCTGGGTGCTGTCGCTCATCATCAACACACTGGATCAGTCCCTCCGCCTGCTTCCTGAATCGGTTCACCCGCAGTCACTGGTCGGATTTGCCATTCCAGGGGCCGGCGCGGTGCTGACCTTGCTGATGATCTTCCTGACCGGCCTGCTGGCGGCCAATTTCATTGGCCAGAAGCTGGTCGGCTGGTGGGACAAGCTGCTCTCGCGCATCCCCGTCGTCAATTCGGTTTACAAGAGCGTCAAGCAGGTTTCTGACACCCTGTTCGCCCCCAACGGCAATGCCTTCCGCAAAGCCTTGCTGGTCCAGTATCCCCACCAGGGCAGCTGGACGATTGCGTTCCAGACAGGGCAGCCGGGCGGTGACATCCCGCGCCACCTGCACGGGGAATACGTCAGTATCTACGTACCAACCACGCCCAATCCGACCTCCGGCTTCTTTCTGATGATGCCGGCTCAGGATGTCGTCGAACTCGACATGACGGTCGACGAAGCCCTCAAGTACATCATTTCGATGGGTGTCGTGGCGCCGCCGCACCACCCTCATGTCGTCACCCACACTTAAGCAACCCCACGGAATTTCCATGCGTACCCATTATTGCGGACAACTCAATGCCGCCCTCGACGGGCAGATCGTCACCCTGTGCGGCTGGGCCCACCGTCGCCGTGATCACGGCGGCGTCATCTTCATCGACCTGCGCGACCGCGAAGGCCTGGCCCAGGTCGTTTGCGACCCGGATCGCGCCGAGACTTTCAAGATTGCCGAATCGGTACGCAACGAGTTCTGTCTGAAGATTACCGGCAAGGTCCGTCCGCGCCCGGCCGGCACGACCAACGCCAACCTGGCCTCCGGCGAAATCGAGATCCTCTGCCACGAAATCGAGGTACTGAACCCGTCGGTCACCCCACCGTTCCAGCTCGACGAGGAAAACCTCTCCGAGAACGTCCGTCTGACCCATCGCGTGATCGACCTGCGCCGGCCGCAAATGCAGAATAACCTGATGCTGCGCTACAAGACGGCCCGTGCCTTCCGCCGCTTCCTTGACGACAACGGCTTCATCGACATTGAAACGCCGATGCTGACCAAGTCCACCCCGGAAGGCGCCCGCGATTATCTCGTACCGTCGCGCGTCCATCCCGGCCAATTCTTCGCCCTGCCGCAGTCGCCGCAGTTGTTCAAACAGCTGCTGATGGTCGCCGGTTACGACCGCTACTACCAGATCGTCAAGTGCTTCCGCGACGAGGATCTGCGTGCCGACCGCCAGCCGGAATTCACCCAGGTCGATATTGAAACCTCGTTCATGAGCGAGGCAGAAATCACCGCGCTGATGGAAAAGCTGATCCGCACCGTGTTCAAGGAAGCGATCGACGTCGACCTGCCGGAATTCCCGCGCATGACCTACGCCGAAGCCATGCACCGCTTCGGCTCCGACAAGCCGGACCTGCGCGTCACCCTCGAACTGACCGAAGTCACCGACGCCTTCAAGGACGTCGCCTTCAAGGTCTTCGCCGGCGTTGCCAACAGCGAAGGCGGCCGCATCGCCGCCATGCGCATCCCGGGCGGCGCCACGCTGACCCGCGGCGAGATCGACGCCTACACCCAGTTCGTCGGCATCTACGGCGCCAAGGGCCTGGCCTACATCAAGGTCAATGACGTCACCCAGATCAACGAAACCGGGCTCCAGTCGCCGATCGTCAAGAACCTCTCCGCAGAATCGCTGAAGGCCGTCATCGAACGTACCGGCGCCCAGTCGGGCGACCTGATCTTCTTCGGCGCCGACAAGGCCAAGGTCGTCAATGACGCCCTCGGTGCGCTGCGCATCAAGATCGGTCACGAGAAAGGCTTCGTCACCGGCGCCAAGTGGGCGCCGCTGTGGGTCATCGATTTCCCGATGTTCGAGTACGACGACGAATCCAAGCGCTGGACGGCCTGCCACCACCCGTTCACCAGCCCCAAGGACGAGCATCTCGACCTGCTGACGACCGATCCGGGCAAGTGCCTGGCCAAGGCCTACGACCTCGCCCTGAACGGCTGGGAACTGGGCGGTGGTTCGGTGCGTATCCACCGATCCGACGTTCAGGAAAAGGTGTTCAGCGCCCTCAATATCGGCCCGGAAGAACAGCAGGCCAAGTTTGGCTTCCTGCTCGACGCGTTGAAGTACGGCGCCCCGCCCCACGGCGGCCTGGCCTTCGGTCTGGACCGCATCGTCACGATGATGACTGGCGCCGAGTCGATCCGCGACGTGATCGCCTTCCCGAAGACCCAACGCGCCCAGTGCCTGCTGACCGACGCACCGTCGCCAGTCGATGAGAAGCAGTTGCGCGAACTGCATGTCCGCCTGCGCCAGAAGGTCGAAACCCAGGTCGAAGTCAGCCCGGGCTAAACGCTGATGCAGATCTGTCTGCGCCTCCTGATCGTCGCCTGGCTGGCGATCGGGAGCGCATTTGGATTCAGCTTCGACCAGAATGCTACGGTTGGCCCGATTTTTGCGGCAAATTTGCCGCCTGAGGCCCGGCAGACGCTGGCGCTGATCAAGGCCGGCGGCCCTTTCCCTTACGAACGCGATGGTATCGTTTTCGGCAATTTCGAGAAACGACTGCCGCTGCACCCTCGCGGCTACTACCGTGAATACACGGTGAAAACCCCGTGGCGTCGCGATCGCGGGCCGCGCCGGATCATCGCCGGACGGGGCAACGAGTACTACTACACCGACGACCATTACCGGACCTTCCGGCGAATCACGGAACAGGATGGACGATGAGCGATAACCCGCTGAAGGATGCTGCCGCTTCCGGCCTGTATCACTTGCCGCCAGCGCGGCTGGCGATGGTCGAGTCGGCAGCCAGCCGTGCTCGTTTCTGCCTGATGAAGGCCGATATCGCTGAGCAGGCATCGGTCGAAAGCGTGCTCTCCCAACTGGGCAGCGCCCTCAATTTTCCGATCTGGTACGGCGCCAACTTCGACGCCCTGTTTGACTGCCTGTGCGATCCCGACTGGCAGCCGGCCAAGGGCCACGTTCTCGTGATCAGCGGGATGAAGCGCCTGCGGACAACCGACCCCGACGACTTCACCACGTTGATCGAAGTCTTCCTGGCCGTGGCCGAGGCCCGACGCGAACGGCTGGAACCTTTCTGGATACTGATCGATACGCCGGCCCGGGGCATTCCCTCCTTCCCCGAGGCATGACCGCCCCCAAGCAGCCCGTCTCGGTCCTCGTCGTCATCCACACCCCGGCGCTGGAGATCCTGCTCCTCGAACGCGCCGCCCATCCCGGCTTCTGGCAGTCGGTAACCGGCAGCCGCGAAGGGAATGAAGCCTTGAGCGAAACCGCTCGGCGCGAAGTCCTCGAAGAAACCGGCATCGATGCCCCGCTGGCGGACTTTTCCGACTGGTCACTGAGCAACAGCTTCGAAATATTCAGCGAATGGCGACACCGCTACGCGCCGGGCGTCACCCACAACGTCGAACACGTCTTCAGTCTCTGTATTTCCGCGCCGATCGAGGTCACCACGGCGCCTGCCGAGCATCGTGCCTGGCAATGGCTACCCTTGAGGGAAGCGGCCGACCGCTGCTTTTCCTGGACCAACCGGGATGCCATCCTGTTACTGCCGGAACAGATTCAAGCCAGCTCTTGAAACCGGCAGAACCCCTCCTATATTGGGATCAGGAAAGCTTGATCAACCAAGGAGGCAATCATGGCAAACATCGCTCGCATCGACCCGTTCGACGACCTGTTCCGCGGCTTCTTCGTTCGCCCCGTTGATTTCAATGGAGCGCCGGCACAGCCGCCGTCGATCAAGATGGATGTCAAGGATCAGGGTGACAACTACCTGATCCATGCCGAACTTCCCGGCGTCACCAAGGAAGATATTCACGTCATCGTCGATGGCAACCAGGTCTCAATCAGTGCCGAGACCAAGCGGGAAAAAGAGGTCAAGGAAGGCGAGCGCATTCTTCGCTCGGAACGCTATTTCGGCAAGGTCTCCCGCTCCTTCCAGCTGGAGCAGGACATCGACGACAGCAAGGCCGCCGCCAAATTCAACGATGGCGTGCTGGAGTTGACACTGCCCAAGCGGACGACCAGCCAGAGCAAACGCCTGAATATCGCCTGAGTTCACGTTATCCCAGCCAAGGCCGGACCCCGTTCCGGCCTTTTTCTTTGTACAATCCGCGGCGATTCCACTTGGAGCCCGCCATGAGCCTCGAAAACCTCGCCCCCGGCATCAAGGCCGCCGTTCTTGCCGAAGCCCTGCCCTACATCAAGCGTTTCCACGGCAAGACCATTGTCGTCAAATACGGTGGCAACGCGATGACCGACGAACACCTGAAAAGCTGCTTCGCGCGCGACGTCGTGCTGCTCGAACTGATCGGCTTCAACATCGTCGTCGTCCACGGCGGCGGCCCGCAAATCGAAAACCTGCTGACCCGCGTTGGCAAAAAAGGCGAATTCATCCAGGGCATGCGCGTCACCGACGCCGAGACCATGGAAGTCGTCGAGATGGTCCTCGGCGGCCAGGTCAACAAGGACATCGTCAACCTGATCAACCAACATGGCGGCAAAGCCGTCGGCCTGACCGGCAAGGACGGCAACTGCATCCGCGCCAAGAAGCTGATGCTGGAAGACAAGGACAATCCGGGCGACCTGATCGACGTCGGCCAGGTCGGCGAGATCACCCAGATCGACCCGTCGCTGATCGACCACCTCGACAAGGGCGCCTTCATCCCGGTCATCGCGCCGATCGGCGTCGGCGCCGATGGTGAGACCTACAACATCAACGCCGACGTCGTCGCCGGCAAGATCGCCGAAGTGCTGAAGGCCGAAAAACTGGTTCTGCTGACCAATACGCCCGGCGTGCTCGACAAGGAAGGCAAGCTGATCACCGGCATCACCCCCAAGCAGATTGACGACATGGTCGCCGACGGTACCCTTTCCGGCGGCATGCTGCCCAAGATCGGTTCGGCGCTCGATGCAGCCCGCAACGGCGTCAAGGGCGTGCACATCATCGACGGCCGCGTCGAACACGCGCTACTGCTGGAAATCCTGACCGACCACGGGGTCGGCACGATGATCAAGTCGCACTAAGCCACGTGCCCCTCAGGAAAGCCCGCCCTGGCGGGCTTTTTCAATGAAAATCCCGGTCTCGCGATGAAAAACCCCGTCTGGCTGTTCGACCTCGACAACACGCTGCACAACGCGAGCCCGCATATCTTCCCGCACATCAACCGGTCGATGCGCGAATACATCGAACGCCACCTCGGCGTCGACGAACACGAAGCCACACGCATCCGCCAGGACTACTGGGACCGCTACGGTGCCACCCTGCTCGGCCTGATGCGCCACCATGGCACCGACCCGCGACACTTCCTGCGCGAAACCCACCAGTTTCCCGACCTCGCCCGCATGGTCGTCTTCGAAAAGCCGCTGATCCATGCCCTGCGCCGCCTGCCCGGTCGCAAAATCATTTTCTCCAACGCCCCGCGCCATTACACCGACGCCATACTCGGCATCACCGGCCTGGATGCCTGTTTCGACGCCGTTTATTCAGTCGAGAACATCCGCTTTCAGCCCAAGCCGATGCTCGCCGGCTTCCGCGCCCTGCTCCGGGCAGAACACCTCGATCCCCGCCGCTGCATCATGGTCGAGGACAGCCTGGTCAATCTGGTCACCGCCAAGAAACTCGGCATGAAGACCGTGTGGGTGAGCGCTGGCTTACGCCAATCGCCCTTTGTTGACGTTAAAATCCGCTCAGCAACACAGCTGCCAAAATACTACGGTCGGCTGAAAAATTAGGCAAAAACCAAAATCGAGGAGGGGACACCGATGGCGACAAAACCGGGCGAACGCCGCCTGCAAATCCTGCAGACGCTAGCCGAAATGCTGGAAACCCCGAAGGGGGAAAAGATCACCACCGCCGCGCTGGCCAGCAAGCTGGACTGCTCCGAAGCGGCGCTCTACCGCCACTTCGCCAGCAAGGCGCAGATGTTCGAAGGCCTGATCGAGTTCATCGAGCAGAGCCTGTTCAGCGTGATCAACCAGATCACCTCGGAAGAAACCGAAGGCTTCAAACAGATCGAACTGATCATCGGCCTGCTGCTCCGCTTTGCCCAGAAAAACCGCGGCATGACCCGGGTGCTGATCGGCGATGCGCTGGTCAATGAAAACGAGCGCCTGCAAACCCGCATCAATGCCCTGCTCGACAAGGTCGAGGCGGCCATGAAGCAAGGCCTGCGTATCGCCGCAACGCAGGAAAACCTGAAGCCGGACGCTGACTTCGGCGCCCTGGCCAACCTGCTGCGCTGCTACGTCGTCGGCCGCTGGGAACAATACGCGCGCAGCGGTTTCAGCCGCGAACCGCTGACCCAATGGCCGCAGCAATGGCCGATGCTCTACTTCGCCTGCCTGTCGCAATCCGGCGCCCCGGGCGGCTAAAGGCAGTTGTTAGTCGCTAGTAGTTAGTCTTTAGCAAAAGCAGAGGGCGCCGTGGCGCCCCCAAACTTCGCTAACAACTAGCAACTAATGACTAACAACTAGCCTTTCAGATATTCCGCCGCATCCAGCGCGAAGTAGGTCAGGATGCCATCCGCCCCGGCCCGCTTGAAGGCCAGCAGACTTTCCAGCACACAGGCCTTTTCATCCAGCCAGCCGTTCTGCGCCGCCGCCTTCAGCATCGCATACTCACCGCTCACCTGATAGGCATAGGTCGGCACCTTGAACTCGTCCTTGACCCGCCGCACGATGTCCAGATACGGCATTCCAGGCTTGACCATGACCATGTCGGCACCCTCTTCGAGGTCGAGCGCCACTTCGCGCAAGGCCTCGTCGGTATTGGCCGGATCCATCTGGTAGGTATATTTATTGCCCTTGCCCAGGTTGCCGGCCGAACCGACCGCATCGCGGAAAGGACCGTAGAAGCTGGAGGCATACTTGGCCGAGTAAGCCAGGATGCGGGTGTAGATATAGCCCGAGGCCTCAAGATCGGCCCGGATTCGGCCGATCCGCCCGTCCATCATGTCCGACGGCGCGACCACGTCGGCCCCGGCCTCGGCGTGGCAAAGCGCCTGCCGGGCCAGGACATCGAGCGTTTCGTCGTTCAGGACGTAGCCGGTCTCGTCGATCAGGCCATCCTGGCCGTGGCTGGTGTAGGGATCGAGCGCCACGTCGGTGATCACCCCCAGGTCAGGAAATTCGCGTTTCAATGCCTTGACCACGCGCGGCACCAGACCGTTGGCGTTGTACGCCTCCTCGGCACCCAGCGACTTCAGCGAGGCATCAATGACCGGAAACAGTGCCAGTGCTGGAATCCCCAGCTTGACCGCACGCTCCGCCGTCTTCAGCAAGACATCGAGCGACTGACGCTCGACGCCTGGCATCGACGAGACCTTCTCGACCCGCCCTTCCCCATCCAGCACGAAGACCGGGTAAATGAAATCGTTTGCCGTCAGGACCGATTCCCGCATCAGACGGCGGGAAAAATCATCGCGCCGCATCCGGCGCATCCGGGTTCCGGGAAAACCACCGCTAACAACAGCCATGCTTCTACCTCTATCGATTCGACACTGAAATTATCAACTCCGGAGGAACTTCTGTCCTTGACCCGCGTCACAGTCTGCAGATGGCACGCGCTGTCTCCCGCTTCACCTCCCTGAGCGGGTGCCTTGACAGAGTTAAGGCATTTTGGCCCCCGGACCCCCCTTATCCGGGGGCCCTTTGTTTTCTTTCTGCTTGATTTCGATTTCCAGCCAGCTGGCGAGCACCCGCTCGGCCTCCTCGACGCCCGTCTTTTTCAGACTGGAGAAGAGCTGGACCGAATACAGATCGGCATCGCCCCAGGTCGCCACTTCGGCCTTGACCGAACGCAGGGCCTTGGTCTGCTCCTGACGGCTCAATTTGTCAGCTTTCGACAGCAGGATGTGGATCGGCCGGCCGGTCGGCCGGAACCAGTCGATCAGCCGCAAATCCAGGTCCGTCATCGGACGCCGGATATCCATGATGACCACCAGGCCGGCCAGCTGATCGCGCTTGTTCAGGTAAGGGCCGATCAAGCCTTCCCATTGCGAACGAATCGCTTCCGGCGCCTTGGCATAGCCGTAACCCGGCAGGTCGACGAAATATTTGCCGTCGGCCAGCGTGAAGTAATTCAGATGCTGGGTGCGCCCCGGCGTCTTGCTAACGTAGGCCAGCCGAACACGGCCGGCCAGGGTGTTGATGGCGGATGATTTGCCGGCGTTGGACCGGCCGGCGAAGGCGACTTCGCGGACAGAATCCTGCGGCATATCGCGGAGATTGGCGACGGTTGTCAAAAACACCGCCTGCTGGAACAAAGGCATAAAAAACTCGGAAGACCCGCCAAGAGGGCAGGGAAGTATTATAGAATAACAGGTTTGTAACCTCCGTTCCGGCCATAGCGCCCATCAAACGCGCACTAGGAGTTCGAAATGATCCGTACAGCGGCAATGGCAATCCTTCTTGCCACCAGTTTCATCACCCATGCTTCCGAGGAAGCCAAGGCAAAAGCCGATCCTGCCAAGGGCAAGGTCATTGCAGAAACCGTTTGTGTCGCCTGCCATGGCGCCGACGGCAACAGCCCCGCCTCTACCAATCCGCACCTGGCCGGTCAGGTCGAAGAATACATCTACAAGCAACTGAGCAATTTCAAGCCGGTTGGCGACAAGCCTGCAGCCCGCAACAACCCGATCATGGGTGGCATGGCGGCTCCGTTGTCCGACGAGGACATGAAGAACGTCGCTGCCTGGTTCGCCAGCCAGAAGCTGAAGCCGTCTGCTGCCAAGGATGAAAAGCAACTGGCACTGGGCCAGAAGATCTGGCGCCAGGGCGATTTCAAGAAGGGCATTCCTTCCTGCGCCGGCTGCCACGGCCCGGCCGGTGCCGGCCTGCCCGCACAGTATCCGCGCCTGGCAGGTCAGTTCGCCGAATACACCGAGGCCCAGTTGAAGGCCTTCCGCGTCGAAGAACGCGCCAACGATCCGGAAAAGATGATGCGCACGATTGCTGCCAAACTATCCGATGTCGAGATCAAGGCTGTCGCCGAATACGCCGCCGGCCTGCGCTGATCGGCGCACTGCTAAGAAAAAGGCAGCCTCGGCTGCCTTTTTGTTTTTATGCCGCTTGGCAGCCTCCGACGAGGAGACTAGACTGAGCAAACCCACTTCCCAACGGAGCAGGAGAACAACATGAAAACGCTCAAACAGCTTCTCGCAGGGCGGACCCGTCCGCTGGCCATTGTCGCTCCCGGCGACACGGTGTATCACGCCCTGACCGTCATGGCCAAGCACGAGGTCGGTGCGCTGCTGGTCATGGATGGCGAACAACTGGTCGGCATCTTTTCTGAACGCGACTATGCGCGGAAAATCATCCTTCAGGGTAAGACATCCAAGGAAACACTGGTTCGGGAAATCATGAGCGACCGTGTAGCCTACGTAACCCCGACCTCATCGCTGCAGGAGTGCATGGCGCTGATGACTGAAAAACGCTTCCGCCACCTGCCCGTGCTGGACGACGACGGCAGCGTGATTGGCATGATCTCGATCGGCGATCTGGTCAAGGAAACGATACGCGAACAGCAGTTCCTGATCGATCAACTGGAACGTTATATTGCCGGTTGACATGGCAAGCGGCGGAAAAGCCCATTTCCGCATCCTGGAAGACATCGCCCGCGATCTGTCGGGCGATGTCAATTTTCCGACCTGCCTGGACGCGGCGATTCTGGTCCGCAACACGCTCAAGAATCCATTCGCCAACCTGCAGCAGGTTGTCTTGGCCATAGGCGTCGAGCCGCTGATTTCCAGCAAACTGCTACGCTTGGCCAACTCGGTTGCCATCAATCCCAGCGGAGAACGGATTTCCGACCTGAGCACCGCCATTGGCCGGCTTGGCTTCGAGATTGTCCGAACAACCTCGCTGGCCGTTGCCATGGACCAGATGATGAAATCCCGGCACCTGGCCGGTTACGACAGCATTTCACGCCAGACCTGGGACTACTCTGTCCAGGTTGCTGCCATCGCCCGCGTCCTGGCCCGGCATCTCGGCCGGGTCAATCCGGATGAAGCGATGCTTACTGGCCTGGTGCACAATATCGGTGTTTTCTACCTGATGTATCGTGCCGCGGAATACCCCGAGTATCGCAACAACCAGGTCGCAATGATCGAATTGCTGACCGGCTGGCAGGAAGGCATCGGCGAGAGTCTGTTGCACATTCTGGGCGTACCGCCCCAGATCACCGACGCAGTGCGAGACCAGAGCCACGGCCGCGACATGGAAACCCCCTGCACGCTTGGGGACATCCTCTATTTCGCCAAGCAATTGGCTGATGCCAAGCCGGATTGGCAAAAGGCGGGTGCGCTCGTCGAGGACTCGACCCCAAGCGAGGAAAATCGGCTGCGTTACGCGGACCTGCTGCACGAGGCCGAAGAGGACATCCTGGACCTGCGCGCCGCGCTTCTGGCCTGAACGCCCTCCACAACGACGAGCCCATCGGTATGTTTACCGAGTAGGCACCGGCCTCGATTTTCGGAGAAATTCCGGCATGAGTTTCAACCCCACCCCCCGCCAACTGAGCCTGATCAAGGCTGCTGTATTCGCCGTCTGCCTGTTGCCCTTCGGCCGCTTGTTGTGGGCTGCCTACACCGGCGATTTCGGTCCCAATCCGGTCGAGTTCGTCCAGCGCTGGACCGGCACCTGGACGTTCAATCTGCTGCTGATAACCCTCTGCGTAACGCCGTTGCGAAGGATCGCCGGCCAGCCCTGGATGGCGCGCCTGCGCCGCATGCTCGGGCTGTTCTGCTTTTTCTACGCGGCCCTGCATTTCCTGTCCTTCATCGGCTTCGAGCATTCGTTCGAGATCGACGAGATTGCCAGGGACATCGTCAAACGGCCCTTCGTGACCGTCGGCTTTGCCGCCTTTGTGCTCCTGATTCCGCTGGCCGCAACGTCGAGCAACTGGGCCACTCGCAAACTCGGCGGCAAGCGTTGGCAGGAACTGCACCGCAATATCTACCTGATCAGCATTCTGGCTTGCGTGCATTACTTCTGGCTGGTCAAGGCGACGGCGGTGCTGTGGCCGCTGGCCTATTCGGCCGGCGTTGCCCTGCTGCTCGGCTGGCGTATCCGGGAACGGAAAAGCAAGGCGATTCCGGTGCCGAAGTTCCAGTCCACCAAGCCACTGAAATTCTTCCGGCAGAAACCGGACTGATTCAGCCCTTGCGCGGCAGGTCGAAGCGGATGATGGCGCGGCCGTCCGGCGTCTGCTTCGGCGCCGCTTTCCAGGCGTGACCGTAGATGACCTCGAAGGTTGCTGGCAGGCGACCATCGCGGCGCATGGTCTCGTAGGCTGCACGGGCGGCAGCCCAGGACTGGCGGCCGGTCAGGCCGTGGCGCCGCGCCTTCATGGCGCAGGATGAGCCGGCAGCACGCAGTTCCGCCAGCATCGCGTCAAAATCGTCGTAGGTCAGGGTGACAACTTCCATGTCCATGACCGGGTCGGCGAAGCCGCAGCCGACCAGCATGTCGCCGAGATCGTGCATGTCGGCGAAGCGCTGGGTATGGGCATAGCCGTCGGCAAAGGCCGAGCGCAACTCACGCAGCGTGTCCGGTCCCAGGGTCGAGAACATCAGCAGGCCGCCGACCTCCAGCACCCGATGCGCTTCGGCCAGCGCTGGAATGGGGTCGTCCAGCCAGTGCAGCAACAGGTTGGACCAGACCAGGGCGGCCGAACGGGCTTGCAGTGGTAGATGCGCGGCGTCGGCGGCCAGGCGCACGGGATCCGCATTGCGACCGATTCCAAGCCAGCGCTGCCAGCCCGGCCGTGGCTGACGCCCGGTTGTCAGCATTGCCGGCGAAATATCCAACCCGACCAATTCGGCCGCGGGATAACGGGCTGACAAACCGGCAAAACTGCCGCCGCGGCTGCAACCCAGATCGACAATACGTTGGGGCTGCAGACTGACATAGTCGAGCCTTTCCTGCATCCGGCGATCAATTTCACGGACCAGAAAATCGCCTTCGCCGTAGCTGGGCGCCGCCCGGGAAAAGCGTCGGGCGACGTGGCGCCGATCGACGAAACCGGCAGTCACGCTGGCAGCGCTCAAACGGCCTTGACGCCGAGGCGGGCGAATAGCTGGTCGTCGCGGTCGACGTCCGGGTTGTCGGTCGTCAGCAAACGGTCGCCGTAGAACATCGAATTGGCGCCGGCCAGGAAGCACAGAGTCTGCAGTTCGTCGCTCATGGCCTGGCGCCCCGCCGACAGACGGACCCACGAGGTCGGCATGGCGATACGAGCAGCGGCGATGGTGCGCACGAACTCGAAAGGATCGAGGCGCGCGTTGTCGGCCAGCGGCGTGCCGGGGATCGGCACCAGGTTGTTGATCGGCACCGATTCCGGCGGCTTGGGCAGGTTGGCCAGCTGGACGATCAGCGCGGCGCGGTTCTTGCGGGATTCGCCCATGCCGATGATGCCGCCCGAGCAGACGTTGATGCCGGCCTCGCGCACCTGATCCAGCGTGTCGAGACGATCGTCGTGGGTGTGGGTCTTGATGACCTGACCGTAAAAATCCTTGTCGGTATCGAGGTTGTGGTTGTAGTAGTCGAGGCCGGCATCCTTGAGCTTTTCAGCCTGGCCTTCCTTGAGCATGCCGAGCGTGACACAGGTCTGCATGCCCAGCGCCTTGACCTCGCGGACCATGTCGAGCACGCGGTCGAGATCGTTGTCCTTCGGGCCCTTCCAGGCGGCGCCCATGCAGAAGCGGGAGGCGCCCTTGGCCTTGGCGGCCTGAGCGGCGGCGACCACCTCGTCGAGCGGCATCAGGCGCTCGCGCTCGGTATCGGTGTCGTAGCGCGCCGACTGCGAACAGTAGCTGCAATCCTCGGAGCATCCGCCGGTCTTGACCGAAAGCAAGGTCGAGCGTTGAATGGCGTTCGCATCGAAATTTTCGCGGTGCACGCCCTGAGCGCGCCAGATCAGGTCCATCAGCGGCATTTCGTAGAGGGCGAGCACCTCTTCAACCGTCCAGCGACGGGCGACAGCGGGCTGCGAAATGTACTGAGAATCGGGGGAAACTGCGGCGATGGAGCTAGCTTGCATGGGAGGCCTTGCGTGAAAAATGCTATAAAAATCAGACACGAAACAAATCGGTAATTATGAATTATCGCGGACGCTCCGGCTGGATGTCAATTTTACCCCACCCCGATGGCTTCAAGAGATTTGCCCGGCGCCTCGGCGATGCGCTGCTCCCGGCCAGTTGCCTGCTGTGCGGCGGAGACAGTGCCAGCGAATTGCTTTGCCAATCGTGTGTCGCCGACTTGCCGCCGCTGCCTCAAACTAGCTGCCCGATTTGCGCCGACCGTACCACGCACGGTGAACGCTGCGGCGCCTGCCTGAAGGATCCACCCCATTTCGACCGGACGATAGCTCTCTTTCGCTACGACTTCCCGGCCGACCGCATCGTCCATGCCCTGAAATACGGCCATCAACTGGCAGTCGCCAAGTGGTGCGGGCAGCGACTGGCGAAACACCTCGCTGCCGAGAGCTTTGACCTCACCCTGCCCCTGCCCTTGCACCCTGAACGCCTGCGTCAGCGCGGCTTCAACCAGTCCGCGGAAATTGCCCGCGAATTTGGAAATTGCCTCTTTTTTCGGGCCGACCGTAGCATTCTGGTGCGCACGCGGCCAACCACTCCCCAGGCCGAATTGGCGCCCAAGGAACGGCGTAAAAACGTGCGGGGCGCCTTCGAATGCCGAGCTGACCTGAGCGGGATGCGAATTCTGCTGGTCGACGACGTGCTGACCACTGGTGCCACGGCCAACGAATGTGCCCGCGTGCTGAAACTGCATGGCGCCGCCTCGGTCACGGTCGCCGTCGTCGCTCGCGCGCTCAGGGATTGATTCCGTGATCTAATCCGCACCTTTGATCGCAGGAAACCAGTCGCGTGTTCGCCGTCGTTCTCTACCAGCCGGAAATCCCGCCCAATACGGGCAATATCATCCGCATGTGCGCCAATACTGGCGCCGAGCTGCATCTGGTCGAACCCCTCGGCTTCGACCTCAGCGACAAGAATCTGCGGCGGGCGGGACTGGATTATCACGAGTACGCCCGTGTCGTCCGTCACGCCGACTGGGCCGCCTGCAAGGCGGCGCTGGCCGGACGACGTCTGTTCGCGATGACGACCCGGGGATCGGCCAATCTGTACGAAACGACGCTGCAGGAAAACGATGTCTTCGTCTTCGGCTGCGAAACCAGCGGCCTGCCGCCCGAAATCCGCGAGGAATTCGCCCCGGACCGTCGACTGCGCCTGCCCATGCTGCCGGGGCAGCGCAGCCTCAACCTATCCAACGCTGCCGCCGTCACCGTTTTTGAAGCCTGGCGCCAGGCCGGCTTCCCGGGATCCGTTTAAGCGAGCTCTTCCTTGGGGTCGCGGGCCATCAACTGCTCAACAGCCTGCACTGCCGACATCCGGCCATCAAGCACGGCTGCCACGGCTGAACTGATCGGCATCTCGACACCAAGTTTGCCCGCCAGTTGATCAACCTCGCGGGCGGTATAGACACCCTCCGCGACATGGCCGAGTTCTTCGAGAATCTGCGGCAGCGACTTGCTCTGGGCCAGAGCCAACCCGACGCGACGATTGCGCGACAGATCGCCGGTGCAAGTCAGAATCAGGTCGCCCATGCCGGCCAGCCCCATGAAGGTCTCGCGCTGCGCACCGAGAGCGATGCCAAGACGGGCAATTTCGGCCAGGCCGCGCGTCATCAGCGCTGCCCGTGAATTCAGGCCAAGGCCGAGACCGTCGCAAACGCCGGTGGCGATGGCCAGCACGTTCTTGACGGCACCGCCCACCTCGACGCCGACCAGGTCAATATTGGCGTAAATACGCAGGCGAGTCGTGTGCAACTGCCGTGCCGCCTCACGAGCGAAAACCGCATCGTTGGCCGCCAGTGAAACAGCGGTCGGCTGCCCGGCCGCCACTTCCTCGGCAAAACTCGGCCCGGACAGGGCACCGCAAATGGTCTGCGATCCGAGGACATCAGTCACAACTTGATGCGGCAAACGGCCGCTGCCCGCCTCGAAACCCTTGCACACCCAGAGCACCGGCAAGCGGCAATTCAAGGCTTTCAAGTGCTCCACCGTCGGCCGCAGGCCGGCAATCGGTGTCGCCACGATCAACAGATCGGCCCCGGCGACCGCCCCGGCGAAATCGGTCGATACCCGAACCGATGCAGGCAACCGGTAACCCGGGAAAAAACGGTGGTTTTCGCGCGTCGCTTGCAGATCAGCCGCGACATCCTCCTCGCGGGACCACAGCGTCACCTCATGTTTTCCGGCAAAGGCGATGGCGAGCGCGGTTCCCCAGGCGCCCGCCCCAAGCAGCGTTATCTTCATAAACCCCAGACCTGCGTCGCGCGGATATAGCCGGTCGCACCATCGCGATGGCGGACTTTGGCCCAGCCAGGCGAAGCCGGCTCGACAAACTCCACCGCCACCCATTTTTCCAATTCGGCGACGACCGGCGCTTCCGGCTTGTCGGACTGGCGGATTTCCGCAATCGGCGCGGTCACGACCAAGGTCCGCCGCTCGGCAAGTTGGCGCGCCTCGATCCAGGCGAGCGTCCCCTCCGCATCCCGCACCTTGAACCAGCCTTCAAGCCTGACAACAACTTCAACCGGCGTCTGCGCCTTGATCAGGTAAAGCTTCTTGCCGGCCTGCGACGGCGCATCGTAAAGGATGGCCGCCGGCACATTGACCGAGCGATAGTCGATGGCCAGCGCAGCACCGGCAGCGCCGACCAACGACAAGGCGAGCAGAGCGCGACGCCACATATTGGCCACGTTACTGGATGGAGGCTTCAGCCGGAGCGCCAGCCTGTTCCTGCAGGCGCTGCATATACATGCCTTCGAAATTGACCGGCTGCAGCACGATGGGCTGGAAGCCGGCACGCGTAACAGCATCCGACACTGCTTCGCGGGCATACGGGAACAGGATGTTCGGGCAGGCGACGGCAATCAATGGCTCCATCTGGTCTTCCGGCACGTTCTGGATGCGGAAGATACCGGCCTGACCGACTTCGACCAGGAAAACCGTCTTTTCGCCCACCTTGGCCGTCACAGTGATGGTCAGCACGACTTCGTATACACCCTCGCCGACGCCACGGCCGCTGGTATTGAGCTGGATGTTGATCTGCGGGGCCTCGCGCTCGAGGAAGATTTCCGGCGCATTCGGCACTTCAAGCGACAGATCCTTGACGTAGAGCTTTTCGATACCGAAGACGGGTTGTACGTTTTGTTCCATGGTTTTGGTTTTCTTTCAGAGGTTGAATCGTTTCAGGTCAGCCTTCGAGCAGCGGCATCAGGCGGCCGGCCGCATCGAGTGCATGAAGATCGTCACAGCCACCCACATGGGTTTCGCCGATGAAGATTTGCGGCACAGTACGCCGCTGGGTTTTCAGCATCATTTCATCGCGCCGCTCCGGGTCGAGGTCGACCCGGACTTCCTCGATTTCGCTCACGCCACGCGCCTTCAGCAACTGCTTGGCGCGCACGCAATACGGACAAACCGCCGTCGTGTACATCAGCACACGAGCGCTCATTTGGCCTTGCTGCCTTTCTTGACCGGATAACCAGCGCCTACCCAGGCATCGATACCACCCGTCAGATTGAACAGCTTTTCGAAGCCCTGCTTCTTCAACTCGGCGCAAGCCTTGTTCGAGCGAATGCCGGAGGCGCAGCAGACGATGATCGGCTTGTCCTTGAATTTTTCAAGTTCGCCGATCCGTTCGGCCAACTTGGCGACGGGAATATTCTTCGCTTCCGGCAAATGCCCGGCAGCGTATTCGTCCGGCTCGCGCACATCGACAATATGCGCGTCCTCACGATTAATCAGCAGCGTCGCCTCGCCCGGATTGACACCGTTGCCAGAAGGACGGGCAAATGCCGGCCAAAGCAGCGACAGACCGCTGACGACAACCAACGCGATGAGCAGGACATTCTGGTTGATGAATTCCATCGGCATCGCTTACGCCTCCGTGCCGCAGAACACTTCGCGCATCATGCTGACCAGTTGCAGCGTGCGCTGGTCGCCGACGCGATAGAAAACGCGATTGGCATCCTTGCGGGTGACCAGCACGCCTTTCTCGCGGAGGATGGCCAGGTGCTGGGAAATGTTGCTCTGCGAGGTTCCCACTGCATCGACGATCTCCTGCACGCAGGCTTCCTGCTCGCCGAGCACGCAGAGGATTTTCAGACGCAATGGATGCGCGATGGATTTCAGCGCACGAGCAGCCAACTCGATGTGCTCCTGCTTGTCGATCAGGCTGAAGGAAGGTGTTTCCAAGATAAAACCTCGTTATCGATGAATGGCGCATTATAAAATAGCGATTTGCGTTTCGCTTAACCGAAATCAACCTGCGATGACCCTTGGCACATTCTTTCCCGGCAGGCGCCGCTCACTGCGCGCAGGCAAAAGGCTGACGGCAGCGCTGATTGCTGCCGTTTTCCTTGGCGCCCCGCCGGCCGAAGCCAAGCGCCCGGTCGCCGAAAAAAAACCTGCCCCGGAAGTTGCCGCGCCGGAGATCGCCGAAAAACAGGCCGATCTCGGCGAGCTACGCAGCAAAATCGACGGGCTACGCAAGGAATTGTCGGCCAGTGAGGAAAACAAGGCTGACGCTGGCGACCGCTTGCGCGAGTCCGAGCGCCAGATTTCCCGACTGCAACGGGAACTCAACGAGCTTAACGAACAGCGCACCCATTTGCAAAAGAAACTCCGCAACCTCGAACAGCAGTCGCAGGAACTCGGCGTCACGCTCGGCCAGCAACAGTCGCAACTGGAAAGGCTGCTCTACAAGCAATACCTGCGGGGCACGCCGGATTCGCTGCAATTGCTGCTCAACGGCGACGACCCGAACCAGATTGCCCGCGACCTGCATTACCTGTCGGCCATTGCCCTGACGCGTGCCGAACTGATGGGCGAAATCGCTGCGACGCTTGACCGCAAGAAGGCCCTCGCCGCCGACGCCAAGGAACGCAGCGCCGAACTGGCCGAAGTCGAGGCGGAACAACAGAAACGCCATGCCGACCTGCAAAAGCAGCGCGAGGAGCGCAAGGCACTGTTTGCCGAGCTGTCCAGCAAGGTCAAGGCTCAACGCAAGGAAATCGGCAACCTGCAGCAGAACGAAAAACGACTGACCAACCTGATCGACCGTCTGTCGAAGATTCTTGCCGCCCAGGCGGCACAAGCCGCTCGCGCCGCCGAGGCCGCACGCATGGCCGAAGCGAAGGCCGCTGCCGCGGCCCGCCAGAGGGAAAAGCGTCCGCCGGCCGGCGAGGAAAAGGAACCCACCCGACAGGCCACGGCGCCAGAACCAACGCGACCGCGCCAGGCCGAGGCGGAAAATCGCTATGAGCCAGCCCCCAGCGACGGCAGCTTCGCCCGCCAGCGCGGCAGCCTGCGCCTGCCAGTGCGCGGTGCCGTTTCCGGCCGCTTCGGCGCGCCACGCGACGGTGGCGGCACCTGGCGCGGTCTTTTCATCAAAGCCGCCTCGGGCAGCGAGGTCAAGGCCATCGCCAACGGTCGCGTCGTCTTCTCAGAGTGGATGCGCGGCTTCGGCAATCTGCTGATCGTCGACCACGGCAACGCCTACCTGTCGATCTACGGCAACAACGATTCCTTACTGAAACAAGTCGGCCAGGCCGTCAAGGGCGGCGAAACGGTAGCGACTGTCGGCAACAGCGGGGGCAATCCGGAATCCGGTTTATACTTTGAACTCCGCCACCAAGGGCAACCGATCGACCCGATGAAATGGGCAAGCTTGAAATGAGCAAAACGAAAACCATCAGTTTGACCGTCGGCGCGTTCGTCGCTGGCGCTCTCATCAGCCTCAACTTCCCGGCGATGGCCGACAAGGAAGTCAAACCCGGGCTGCCCATCGACGAACTGCGCACCTTCGCCGAAGTGTACAGCGCGATCAAACAGGGCTATGTCGAGCCGGTCGAAGACAAGAAGATGATCACCAATGCCATCTCCGGCATGCTCTCCAACCTCGACCCTCACTCGACCTACCTCGACGCCGATGCGTTCAAGGATCTGCAGGTCGGCACCCAGGGCGAATTCGGCGGACTGGGCATCGAAGTCGGCATGGAAGACGGATTGGTCAAAGTTATTTCCCCGATCGAGGACACGCCGGCCTTCAAGGCAGGCGTCAAGGCCGGCGACCTGATCTTCAAGCTCGACGACACACCGGTCAAGGGCCTGACCCTCTCGGAAGCCGTCAAGAAGATGCGCGGCAAACCGAAGACGCCGATCAAGTTGTCGATCATCCGCAAGGGCGAAACCAAACCGATCGAACTGACCCTGATCCGCGAAGTGATCAAGGTACAGAGCGTCAAGTCCAAGCTGGTCGAACCGGGTTACGGCTGGGTGCGCGTCACGCAGTTCCAGGAAAACACCATCGCCGAACTGGCCAAGCATCTCTCCGGACTGTACAAGGAGGGCAAACTGCAGGGGTTGGTGCTTGACCTCCGCAACGACCCGGGCGGCCTGCTCAACGGCGCCATCGGCGTTTCGGCCGCCTTCCTGCCGCCGGAGGTCAAGGTCGTGTCGACCGACGGTCGCACCGAGGATGCCAAGCAGGAATTCAAGGCACGCCCGCAGGACTACCTCCGCGGCAGCAAGGAAGACCCATTGAAGACGCTGCCGCCGGAAATCCGGAAAGTACCTATGATCGTCCTGGTCAATGGCGGCTCCGCTTCGGCCTCCGAGATCGTCGCCGGCGCCCTGCAGGATCACAAGCGCGCCATCGTCGTCGGCACACAGACCTTCGGCAAGGGGTCGGTACAGTCCGTCCTGCCGCTGCCCGGCAACACGGCAATCAAGCTGACCACGGCCCGCTACTACACGCCGGAAGGTCGTTCGATCCAGGCCAAGGGCATCACGCCGGACATCGTCGTCGAGGAAACACCGAACGGGAACGGCGCCGCCATGCGCGTCCGTGAAGCGGACCTTGACCGCCACCTGAACAACGACCGCGAAAAGGAAGCTGCCGGCAAGGATGCTGCGAAACCCGACGCCAAGCCGCAGACCAAGACGCCGGCCAAACCCGGCAAGGAAAAGAATGGCAAGGAAGAAGGAGAAGATGACCTGCCGCAACGCCTGGAATATGCCAGCAAGGCCGACTACCAGTTCCAGCAGGCGCTGAATCTTCTCAAGGGTCTGCAGATCATGCAGAATAAGGCGCAATAGTTCATTGATCGGGAGGGATGATGGCCGACACAGACCTCAGGAAAAAGCGGGAGATTCAATTCTCCAAGTTCCCCCCGGGCCAGGTGCCCGAAGCGGCCGATGACCTGCAACACCTGGAGGCCGTCGAGGTTCAGCCCAAGTACGAGAAGCGCTCGCTTGGCGTGGCCTACGACCTCCAGCAGCACACCCTGCGTGAGCTTGACGAACATCTGATCGACAAGGGCTTTCACCTCGACAACACCTTGTTCACCAAGCTGACGCGGGCGCTGATCTACTACGTCGAAGAAACCCAGCTGCACAACATCGGCGCCCCCGAAAAGCGGATCAAGCGCTCGGCGCAGGAAGCCTACGTCAAGGCCTGGGAACATCACCCGCACGGCGACCACGACGACACGCCGCCCGAGTGGCGGGAATACAAATAGTTGTAAGTCGATAGTCGCTAGTTGTTAGCAACAGACCCACCTACCGACTAGCTACTAATATCTACCGACTACATGACCGACGACCAATTACTCCGCTATAGCCGACACATCCTGCTCGATGCCCTCGGCATCGAGGGCCAGGCGCGCCTGTTGGCGGCGCACGCCCTGGTCATCGGTGCTGGGGGCCTCGGTTCGCCGGCGGCGCTTTACCTGGCTTCGGCCGGCATCGGAAAGATCACGCTGGTCGATGACGACACGGTCGATTTCACCAACCTGCAGCGCCAGATCATGCATACCCAGGCGCGCGTCGGCATGCCGAAGGCGAAATCCGGGCAGCAGGCGATGGCCGAGATCAATCCTGACATCGAGATCGTGCCGCTGCAGCAACGGCTTTCCGGCGCCGCACTGGACGAGATGGTGGCCAGCGCCGATGTCGTGCTCGATTGCTCGGACAATTTTGCGACGCGTCATGCGATCAACCGCGCGTGCGTTCACCACCGCAAGCCGCTGGTATCCGGTGCGGCCATCCGTTTCGACGGGCAGATCAGCGTTTACGACCTGAGCCGCGACGATTCGCCGTGCTACCACTGCCTGTTCCCGGAAGGCGACGATGTCGAGGAAGTGCGCTGCGCGGTAATGGGTGTTTTCGCGCCGCTGACCGGCATCATCGGCACCATGCAGGCAGCGGAAGCCCTGAAGGTGGTGGCCGGCATCGGTGAAGCGCTGACCGGGCGGCTGCTGCTGCTCGACGCCCTGTCGATGGAATGGAACACCATCCGTTTCCGCAAGGACGCCGGCTGCGGCGTGTGCGGGCCTAACGGAGACGCGCGATCAGGCGAATATCTTCGCCGACCTGACGCAGATCGCGAATCTGCAGGCGGCGCCTGTCGTCTAGGGTAGTCAGTTCCGGCAGGTTGAACAGACCGCTGGCGTCGTGGCCGATCAGGCAGGGCGCCAGATAGAGCAGCAGTTCATCGACCAGCCCTTCGCGCAGCAAGGACCCGTTCAGTTTGAAGCCGGCTTCGGCGTGCACTTCGTTGATGCCGCGCTGCGCCAGCAATTCGAGCAAGGCCTTCAGATCGACCTTGCCGGCGGGATTTTTCAGAATTTCGACGATATTTCCGGCCGACCGTAGCATTTGGATTTTTTCGGCATTCTCGACCGCGCCGACCACCAGCACCCCACCGCCTTGCAGAATGCGCGCCGTCATCGGGATCTCGAACCGGCTGTCGACGACCACGCGCAGCGGCTGGCGCGTCGTTTCGACATCGCGCACCAGCAGTTGCGGATCATCGTCGCGCACCGTGCCGATGCCGGTCAGGATGGCGCAGGCCCGGGCCCGCCAGGCATGGCCATCGCGCCGCGCATCCGGCCCGGTAATCCACTGGCTGACGCCGTTGTTCAGCGCAGTCTTTCCATCCAGGCTGGCCGCTGCCTTCAGGCGCAGCCAGGGCCGGCCGCGAGTCATTCGCGACACGAAACCGATGTTCAGTTCGCGCGCCTCGTTTTCCAGCAAACCGACCGCCGCATCGATGCCGGCAGCCTGTAGTAAGGCGAGGCCCTTGCCGGCGACCAGTGGATTGGGGTCACTCATCGCCGCCACGACACGCGAGACCCCCGCTGCGATCAAGGCTTCGGCGCAGGGCGGCGTGCGGCCATGATGGCTGCACGGTTCCAGCGTCACGTAGGCGGTGGCGCCCCTCGCCTTGGTGCCCGCAGCGCGCAGGGCATGGACCTCGGCATGTGGCTCGCCGGCTTTTTCGTGCCAACCTTCGCCGACGATTTCGCCATTCTTGACCAGCACACAGCCGACCCGCGGATTGGGCGCGGTCGTCCACAGCCCGCGCTCGGCCAGTTGCAGGGCGCGGGCCATCATGCCGTGGTCGACGGCCGTGAAGCTCATTTTTTCTTGGAGGTGCTGGAGGAAGCGGGCGAAACTTCGCGGATGGCCTTGGAGAAGGCATCGACGTCTTCGAAATTGCGATAGACCGAGGCGAAGCGGATGTAGGCCACCTTGTCGAGCTTCTTCAGCTCGCGCATGACCAGTTCGCCCAATTGCTGGGTACTGACTTCGCGCTCGCCGGCCGACAGCAGCTTTTCCTCGATATCGGCGACGGCAGCATCGACCGATTCGATCGACACCGGCCGCTTGCGTAGCGCCAGCTCCAGGCTGGCGCGCAGCTTGGCCCGGCTGAACTCGGTGCGCAGGCCGTTTTTCTTGACCACCTGCGGCAGCTGGATTTCCGCCCGCTCGTAGGTGGTGAAACGCTTGTCGCAGGCATTGCACTTCCGGCGGCGACGGACGACGTCACCATCGTCGTTCAGACGGGTATCGGCGACCGCCGTGTCTTCAGTGCCGCAGAAAGGACATTTCATAGTCGTTAGTCGCTAGTTGTTAGTCGCTAGCAACTCATGACTAGCGACTAACAACGTCAAGCTCACGCCCCGTATACCGGGAAGCGCTTGCACAGCGCCGACACCTTCTCGCGAACGGTCGCTGCCACGGCTTCGTCGTTCGGCGCGTCGAGCACGTCGGCGACCAGATGGGCGATCTGTTCGGCTTCGATCTCGGTGAAGCCGCGCGTCGTCATGGCCGGCGAGCCAATGCGGATGCCGGAAGTGACGAAGGGCTTCTGCGGGTCATTCGGGATGCCGTTCTTGTTGACGGTGATGTGGGCACGGCCGAGCGCCGCTTCGGCATCCTTGCCGGTGATGTTCTTGGCGCGCAGGTCGAGCAAGAAGACGTGGCTCTCGGTACGGCCGGAAACGATGCGCAGGCCGCGCTCTTCGCCGAGCACGCGGGCCATGACGCGGGCGTTGTTGATGACCTGTTCCTGGTAGCGCTTGAAGTCGGGCGTGGCAGCTTCCTTGAAGGCGACGGCCTTGGCGGCGATCACATGCTCCAACGGGCCGCCTTGCAGGCCGGGGAAGATCGCGGAGTTGAGAGCCTTTTCGTGTTCGGCCTTCATCAGGATGACGCCGCCGCGCGGGCCGCGCAGGGTCTTGTGCGTAGTCGAGGTGACGACGTCGGCGAAGGGCACCGGGTTCGGGTAGTAGCCGGCGGCGATCAGGCCGGCGTAGTGGGCCATGTCCACCCAGAAAATGGCGCCGACTTCCTTGGCGACCTTGGCGAAGCGCTCCCAGTCGATGCGCAGGGAATAGGCGGAGGCGCCGGCGACGATGATCTTCGGCTTGTGCTCGCGGGCCAGCGCTTCCATCTTGTCGTAGTCGATTGCTTCATTGGCATCGAGGCCATAGGAAACGACATTGAACCACTTGCCGGACATGTTGAGCGGCATGCCGTGGGTCAGGTGGCCGCCTTCGGCCAGGCTCATGCCCATGATCGTATCGCCCGGCTTGGCGAAGGCCATCAGCACGGCCTGGTTGGCCTGCGAGCCGGAATTCGGCTGGACGTTGGCGGCATCGGCGCCGAACAGCTTCTTCAGGCGGTCGATGGCGATCTGCTCGGTGATATCGACGTACTCACAGCCACCGTAGTAGCGCTTGCCAGGATAGCCTTCGGCGTACTTGTTGGTCAGCTGGGAGCCCTGGGCTTCCATGACGGCCTTGCTGACGTAGTTTTCCGACGCGATCAGTTCGATGTGGTCTTCCTGACGCTGGTTCTCGGCCTCGATGGCCTTCCAGAGTTCAGGGTCAACTTTTGCCAGGGTGTCTTTCGCGGAAAACATGGGGAATGCCTCAAGCCATTGAAAAGGGGTCGGATTTTATCACGCCGGAAGCTCGTCGAGCGCGCCCGGCTCCAGATGGTCGGTTTGGGCCCACGATTCGAGGCGCCAAAGGCCATCGACCGTCGCAATCCAGTTGATGCCGGCATTGGGAATCAGGAAATCGCGTGGCGTTTCCAGGGAATTGCCACGCACGAAGCGGTTGATGATGTCGAGCACGCCGCCGTGCAGGACGACGGCGACGATTTCTCCCGCATGCCGGGCCGCAATTTCCTCCAATTTTCCGGTCACGCGCTCGAACATGGCAAGCAGGCTTTCGCCATTCTCGAAGTCGTAGTCGGCGTTACGCCCCTCGAAGGCCGCATAGCCAGCCGGATGCCGAATCTTTGCCTCGTCGTAGGTAAGGCCCTCGAAGACGCCGTAGCGACGCTCACGCATTTCTGGCGTCGGCACCGGTTCGAGGCCGAGTTCGCGGCCGATGGCTTGTGCTGTGGTCCAGGCCCGTTTGAGATCGCTGCTGTAGAGCGCCATAATCCCGCTATGCTTCAGCCAGCGCCCGGCGGCAACCGCCTGCCGGAGGCCGGTTTCGTTGAGGCCGATGTCGATCTGCCCCTGGATGCGCCGTTCGGCATTCCACTCGGTCTCGCCGTGGCGCACCAGGCAGATGCGCGTGGGCTGGCGTGTAGGGATTTCCACCATTTTTTGTCGTTCGCCTTCGCTGTAAATTGAAAGCCTTGGGATTTTCCATTTAACCCCGGCCACATTTAGAAGCTGGGAATTCTATCAACCGAGGAGGACTTTTCGTGACCCTTCTGCTCAAGCTCTCGCAGCTGATCGACTGGCTCAACGAGCGCGTCGCCAGGGGCGCATTCTGGCTGGTGCTGCTGATGACCATCATCTGCGCCGCCAACGCCAGTTATCGCTTTATTTTCAACGACAGTTCGAATGGCCTGCTGGAAATCCAGTGGTACCTGTTCGCTGCTGTTTTCCTGCTTTGCTCGCCTTACACGCTGCAAAGAAATGAGCACGTACGCATCGACGTGCTGTCCGGCAAGCTGTCACCGCGCGGTCTGGCCGTCATCGACATCATCGGTACCGTGTTCTTCCTGCTGCCGATGGTCGTCACTGTGCTCTGGCTGTCGCTGCCGCTGGTTGCCGAGTCGTACAAGATCCAGGAAATGTCGTCCAACGCCGGCGGCCTGATCCGCTGGCCGGTCAAGGTTCTGCTCCCGATCGGCTTCACGCTGCTCGCCCTGCAGGGCATTTCCGAACTGATCAAGCGTTTCGCCTTCCTGGCCGGGATGATCGACGACCCGAACCACAAGGACAAAGGCCCGACGGCCGAAGAAGAACTGGCCGCCGCCATTGCCGCCGCCAAAGCCAAGGAGGCCAAATAATGGAATGGATCATCGCCAATATGGCGCCGCTGATGTTCGGCTCCCTCGTCGTCTTCCTCCTTTTCGGCTACCCGGTCGCCTTCGCGCTGGCCGCCAACGGCATCGTCTTCGGTCTGCTCGGCATCGAGCTCGGCCTGCTCACGCCTGCGCTGTTCCAGGCACTGCCTGAGCGCATCTTCGGGATCATGGCCAACGACACACTGTTGGCCATCCCCTTCTTCACCTTCATGGGACTCATCCTCGAACGATCGGGCATGGCCGAGGATCTGCTCGACACCATCGGCCAGCTGTTCGGCCCGCTGCGCGGCGGCCTGGCCTACGCGGTGATCTTTGTCGGCGCCCTGCTCGCCGCAACGACCGGCGTGGTGGCAGCTTCGGTCATCTCGATGGGCTTGATTTCCCTGCCCATCATGCTGCGCTACGGTTACGACAAGAAGCTGGCCTGCGGCGTCATCGCCGCCTCCGGTACGCTGGCCCAGATCATCCCGCCGTCGCTGGTGCTGATCATCATGGCCGACCAGTTGGGCAAGTCGGTCGGCGACATGTACGAAGGTGCGATGATCCCGGGCCTGGTGCTGACCAGCCTGTATGTCGGCTATGTCGTCATCCTCTCGATCCTGAAGCCCAACGCCTGCCCGGCCCTGCCGCCGGAAGCCCGCTCGCTTCGCGGACTCAAGCTGATGGTCCGGGTGCTGACGACGCTGGTCCCGCCGCTGGTGCTGATCTTCCTGGTCCTCGGCACCATCTTCCTCGGCATCGCGACGCCGACCGAAGGCGGCGCCATGGGTGCCGCCGGCGCCCTGATCCTGGCCGTTGCCCGCAAGCGCCTCGATTTCAAGTTGCTCAAGCAGGCCATGGAGACCACCGGCAAGCTGTCGTCCTTCGTGATCTTCATTCTCGTCGGCTCGACGGTATTCGGTTTGATCTTCCGCGGCGTCAATGGCGACCTGTGGGTCGAACACCTGCTGCTCTCGCTGCCCGGCGGCCAGGTCGGCTTCCTGATCGTGGTCAACCTGCTGGTCTTCCTGCTCGCCTTCTTCCTCGACTTCTTCGAGCTCTCCTTCATCATCGTGCCGCTGCTGGCGCCGGTGGCGGACAAACTGGGCATCGACCTGGTCTGGTTCGGCGTGCTGCTCGCGGTCAACATGCAGACTTCGTTCATGCATCCGCCCTTCGGCTTCGCGCTGTTCTACCTGCGCTCGGTCGCCCCGGCCTCGGTCAAGACGACGGACATCTACTGGGGTGCCATTCCCTTCGTCTGTATCCAGATCATCATGGTCGCGCTGATCATCATCTTCCCGAACATCGTCAGCTACGGCGACGAGGCGCAGAAGGAACAGCTGCGCCTGGAGAAGGAAGGCAAGGCCCCGGCCGCTGCCGATCTGGAATCGCTGATGGCGCCTGCCGATGAGGACAAGCCAGATGCAAGCAGTTCGGACGAAGACAAGGCCTCTGCCGAATTACTGAAGAACCTGCAATCCGATAGCAAGTAGGCGTCCCTCACCAACCCTTCAAGCGGGGCATTGCCCCGCTTTTTTTCGCCCGTCTATCGGACAAATAGCCAAGGTCAATTGGCGCCTCGGCCAAGCCTGGCGCAATATTCAATGCAAGGAAGTCAAAGACGATCAACCACTATCAGGAGACCACCATGGATATCGGCATCACCAAGAAGGATCGCGAGAAAATCGCCGAAGGACTGTCCCGCCTGCTGGCGGACTCGTTCACCCTGTACCTGAAGACGCACAATTTCCACTGGAACGTGACCGGCCCGATGTTCAACACGCTGCACGTGATGTTCATGGACCAGTACACGGAGCTGTGGAATGCGCTCGACCTGATCGCCGAGCGCATTCGCGCGCTGGGCGTCGCCGCTCCCGGCACCTTCCGCGAATTCGCCAAGCTGACGGTGATCAAGGAAAGCGAAGGCAAGCTATCCGCCGAACACATGATCAGGCAACTGGTCGCCGGGCAGGAAGCAGTGACCAAGACGGCCCGCAGTTTATTCCCGCTGGTCGACAAGGTCGGCGATGAACCGACGGCCGACCTGCTGACCCAGCGCATGCAGATCCACGAGAAGAACGCCTGGATGCTGCGCAGCCTGCTGGAAAGCTGAAGTTCGTTCAGGCAAGAAAATGGCCCGCGAGCGAAACGCGGGCCATTTTAATTTTTGGCCCATTTTTCCGGCCGACCGTAGCATTTGCTATTTGCCGGTCTGCAGGAATCCGTCCATGCGTCGTTCCGCCAGGCTGAACCAAGCGGCCTGCGTGCGCCGGTATTTGTCGTACTCGACGTGAATTTTCTTGAAGGCCGGATTCTTGGCCGCCTCGTCGGCATAGAGGTCGGCCGCCGCCTGGGCACTGGCCTTGAGAATTTCCGACGAGAACTCCTTGACCTTGACGCCAGCCTGCATCAGCCGGGCCAGCGCGGCCGGGTTCTTGTGATCGTATTCGGCCGCCATCGTCACGTTCGCCTCGTGCGCGGCGGCCCGGAACGCCTCCTGATATTCCTTCGGCAACTTGGCCCATTCGGCCTGGTTCACAAAGAAATGGATGACCGGACCCGGCTCCCACCAGCCAGGGTAGTAGTAGTTCTTGGCGACCTTGTGAAAACCCAGCTTCTCGTCATCGTAGGGGCCGACCCATTCGGCCGCATCGATGGTGCCTTTTTCCAGGGCCGGGTAGATATCGCTGCCGGCGATCTGCTGCGGCACGACGTCAAGGGCGGAAAAGACCGCTCCGCCCAGGCCGGCAATACGCATCTTGACCCCCTTCAGGTCGGCGACGGTGCTCACCTCCTTACGCCACCAGCCCCCCATCTGGGTGCCGGTGTTGCCGCCGACGAAGGAAAGCACGTTGTAGTTGGCATAGAACTCGTCGAGCAGTTGCTGGCCGCCCCCGAAGTAGAGCCACGCGTTCATCTGCCGCGCGGTCATGCCGAATGGGATCGACGTGCCGAAACCGAAGGTTTTGTCCTTGCCAACGTAATAGTAGGAACAGCTATGGCAGCACTCGACCGTAGCCTGCTGGACGGCATCGAGCGCCTGCAGGCCGGGAACGATTTCGCCGGCCGGGAAGACGCGGATATCGAACTTACCGCCGGTCATCGCGCGCAGCCGGTTGGCCAGCACATCGGCAGCGCCGTAGATGGTATCCAGGCTCTTCGGGAAGCTGGAGGTCAGACGCCACTTGATTTCCGGCAAGCCGCCCCGGACCGCCGGCGCGCCGGCAGCGGCCTTTCCGGCCTCTTCATTCTTCCCGCAGGCCGCCAGTGTCAGTGCCGCTGCACCCGCAGAGGCCTTGGCCAGAAAATCACGACGTTGCATGTTGTCTCCTAGTCGATGTTGATGAATGCACCCCCCGAAGGGGTGAGCGATTCTTGATCAAGCCAAGCCCGTTGGCAACGGCGGCGCGTAAAAAAGCGGGATCACCTTTCGGTGCCCCGCCTGCGGCCGAAAACGGAGAATGCGTGTCAGCGATGCGCCAGGTTGAACTGGTCCATCGGCATTTCGGCCACGGCAAACCAGGCGCGCTGGTTCTTGGCGTACTTGCTGTACGAATCGTAGATCTTCTTGAAGGCCGGATTCTTGGCGGCTTCGTCGGCATAGAGCTGCTGCGCCGACTTGTGGGCCGCTTCCATGATTTCCTTGGAGAAGGCACGCAGCTTGACGCCGTTCTGCAGCAGCTTGGCCAGCGCGATCGGGTTCTTGTGATCGTACTCGGCAGTCATCGTGACGTTGGCTTCGGCCGCGGCACAGGCGAAGGCGGCCTGGTATTCCTTGGGCAGCTTGTCCCATTCCTTCTTGTTGACGAAGAACTCGAGGCAGGTGCTCGGCTCCCACCAGCCCGGACCGTAGTAGTTCTTGGCGACCTTGTAGAAGCCCAGCTTCTCGTCATCGTACGGACCGATCCACTCGGCGGCGTCGATCGTGCCCTTTTCCAGCGCCGGGTAGATGTCGCCGGCAGCGATCTGCTGCGGCACGACGCCGAGCGGCGTCAGCACGGCGCCACCGAGGCCGCCGATGCGCATCTTGATGCCCTTGAGGTCGGCCACGGTCTTCACTTCCTTGCGCCACCAGCCGCCCATCTGGGTGCCGGAATTGCCGCCGGGGAAGGAAACGCAGTTATAGCCGGCGTAGAACTCGTCGAGCAGCTGCTGGCCGCCGCCCTGGTACATCCAGGCATTGGTCTGGCGGGCATTCATGCCGAACGGGATGGTCGTGCCGAAGGCGAAGGTGCGATCCTTGCCGACGTAATAATAGGAAGCGGTATGGCAGCACTCGACGGTGCCCTGTTGCACGGCGTCCAGCGCCTGCAGGCCGGGGACGATTTCACCGCCCGGGAAGACGCGGATGTCGAACTTGCCGCCGGTCAGTTCGCGCAGGCGATTGGCCAGTTGTTCGGCGCCACCGTAAATGGTGTCAAGGCTCTTCGGGAAGCTGGAAGTCAGGCGCCATTTGACGCTCGGCAGATCGGCGGCGATCGCCGGCGCGGCGATGGTGGCGGCAGCACCGGCGGCAGCGCCGATGGAAGCCTTTTTCAGAAAGTCACGACGTTGCATCTTGTCTCCTTCGTAAATTATGGGGAACGCCAGAATGGTGCGAAATCATTCTGGCCAAATCCCCGACGAAGGAAAATTGCGGAAAACCCTAATACTTTCGTCAGTCCCCGGCCACCGTCATCCGGTCGATCAGGATCGAGCCGGTCTGTTTGGTGCCGCGCACCTGGACGTCGTTGCCGACGGCGACGATGCCGGCCAGCATGGTTTTCAGATTGCCGGCGATGGTGATCTCCTCGACCGGATAGGCGATCTTGCCGTTCTCGATCCAGTAACCGGCGGCGCCGCGCGAATAGTCGCCGGTCACGTAATTGATGCCCTGGCCGAGCAGCTCAGTGACCAGCAGGCCGCGCCCCATGCGGGCGATCAGGCCGGCCAGGTCGAGTTCGCCGGGCTGGATGATCAGGTTGTGACTGCCGCCGGCATTGGCCGTCGTCTGCATGCCCAGCTTGCGCGCCGTGTAGGTGCTGAGGAAATAGCCCTGCAGCACGCCATCGGTGACCACGTCGCGGTCGCGCGTCGCGACGCCGTCGCTGTCGAAGGAGGCGCTGCCCAGGCCGCAGGGGATGTGCGGGCGTTCAACGATCTGGATGAACTCCGGCATGATCCGCTTGCCCAGTTGATCGAGCAGGAAGGACGACTTGCGATAGAGCGCCCCGCCACTGGCCGCATGGACCAGGCTGCCGAGCAGGCCGCCGGCCAGCGGTGCCTCGAAAATGACCGGGAACTCGCCGGTCTTGACCTTGCGCCCGCCGAGCCGGGCGACGGCGCGCTCGGCGGCGATCCGGCCGACCTGCCCCGGGGCGTCGAGCCGGCGGGCATCGCGGTGGGTGGTATACCAGTCGTCGCGCTGCATCGCATCCTGCTCGCCGGCGATCACCGAACAGGAAATGTAATGGCGCGAGGTCGGGTAGCCGCCCATGAAGCCCAGGCTGTTGGCCGAGACGAAATGCGCCTGCTGGGTCGAAATCGAGGCGCCTTCCGAATTGCTGACCAGCGGACTGGCGTCGAAGGCGGCCTGCTCGCACAGCCGCGCCGTTTCGATGGCGTCCTCGACCGTCAAGTCCCAGGGATGGTACAGATCGAGATCGGGGCAATCCCTGGCCATCAGCGCCGCATCGGCCAGGCCGGCGCAGTCGTCCTCGGCCGTGAAGCGGGCGATATCGAGCGCCGCTTCGACCGTTTCACGCAGCGCCTGCGCCGAAAAATCGGAAGTGCTGGCGTAGCCCTTGCGTTGGCCCGAGTAAATGGTGATGCCGATACCCTTGTCGCGGTTGAATTCTATGGTTTCAACCTCGTCGCAGCGCACTGTCACCGACTGGCCGAAGCCCTCCGAAACATCGACCTCGCAGGCCGTTGCGCCCTTGGCATTGGCGTGTTTCAGCACATCCTCGGCAAGTTGCTGCAGGGCGGCGAAGGGGTAGGAAAATGCGGCGGTGTCGGACATGGAAGCGGCGTCTGGGCAGGAAAGTCGCTATCATAACAGCCCGCTATCGCCCGCCCGTTAAGAGCACCCCATGCACGAAGAAGATTTCACCGAAGACACCGGCCGCCCCTCGAAGACCAAGAAGAAGGAGGCGATGCACGAGTTGCGCGACCTCGGCGCCGAACTGGTCGAGCTGTCGGTCGGCCAGTTGAAGCGGATCAAGCTGCCGGAAAACATCTACGATGCGGTGCGCGAATGCCAGAAAATCACTGCACACGGCGCCCGTCGGCGGCAGGTGGCCTACCTAGGAAAGCTGATGCGCGGTGTCGACGACGAGCCGATCCGCGCTGGGCTGGCCATGTTGCGCGGCGAGTCGTCGGCCGAAACAGCCCGCCTGCATCGCCTCGAACGTTTCCGCGTGCGCCTGCTCGAAGACGAAGCGGTGCTCGCCGAAATCGCCGCCCTGTGGCCGGCCGTCGATCTCCAGCACCTGCGTACGCTGCGCCGCAATGCGCTGAAGGAACAGGAAAATAACAAACCGCCGAAGAATTTCCGCGCCATCTTCCAGGTCCTGCAGGAACTGGACAAGCAGGGAACGCCGGCCCCGGAGGAAGCAGACAATGAATGAAGAACTCGTCATCGGACTGGTCTCGATCAGCGACCGCGCCTCAACCGGCGTCTATGAAGACAAGGGCATCCCGGCCCTGCAGGAATGGCTTTCCAGCGCGCTGACCACGCCGTGGCGCGCCGAGACGCGGCTGATCGCCGACGACCGGGAGACCATTGAAAACACCCTCATTGAACTGGCCGACCGTAGCATTTGCCACCTGATCCTGACCACCGGCGGCACCGGCCCTGCCCTGCGCGATGTCACACCGGAAGCCACGCTGGCCGTCGCCGACAAGGAAATGCCAGGCTTCGGCGAAGAAATGCGGCGGATCAGCCTGAACTTCGTGCCGACCGCCATCCTGTCGCGCCAGGTCGCCGTGATCCGCAAACAGGCGCTGATCATCAACCTGCCCGGCCAGCCGAAGTCGATCAAGGAAACGCTGGAAGGCGTCCGCAACCCGGACGGCTCGGTTGCCCACGTCGGCATCTTCGCCGCCGTACCCTATTGCATCGACCTGATCGGCGGCCCCTACATGGAAACCGACGAGACTGTGATCAAGGCCTTCCGGCCCAAGTCGGCGATCCGGGTGAAAAGCTAGTTATTAGCCGATAGCCTTTAGCAAAAGCAGAGGGCGCCACAGCGCCCCCAAACTTCGCTAACAACTAACAACTGGCGACTAATAACTAGCCCACCACGCTCTGCCGATAGCGGGCGATCTCGTAATCGCCCGTCTGCTCGACCAGCGCCACCGGCGACAGCAGGAAACGCCGGCCGTCGCTGGCATATTCAAGGCTTTCGCGCAGATCGAAGGTAGACGGTGGCAGAACGACGCGCAGCTCGTCGGCCGGATTACTGTCCAGCAGCAAGAGCGCCGGCACCCCGGCCACTGCCGCATAGCTGGACGCCGCCCGCACTCTCAGTTCGGCCGAAACCACCTGCCGGGCCAGCACCTGGATGCCGACCCGGGCATCGCTTTCCGTCTCGCGGTGGCAGCGCCTGATGACACCGACCAGCCAGTTTTCGCCGCCTTCCGGTTGCATGGCGATCAGCGCGCCAACGCGCAACCATTCTTGTGGAACATTGCCCAAGACCGCGCCAAAGCCACCGCGACTGACGTTCTCGACGACCCAGCTTTCCATCTGCAATCCCGCCGGCCGGCCGCCGAACTCGCCTGAAAAGACGACAAAAGCGTTGACCAGCCCGTGCAGCACCGACATCCGGTGCTTGACGCGATGTCGGTCGTGCTGGCGCTGCGGCGGAATCGGCGCCAGATAGGCGGTCAGGTGGCGCAGCACGCGCACCAGCAATTTGGCCGGGTAGGCTGCGTCCAGACTGATCTCGGCCGGTACATCGCCGCCGCGTTCCAGTCCGTCGAGCATGGCCAGCATTTCGTCATACGCTGTTCCCGGCTTGATGAAACGCTGCGTTCGCTCCGCCTTCGCCGGCATCCTCGCCAGGCGCTGCGGCGGCTGCGCCAAGCTCAGATCGGACCAATAGACGCTGTCCATCAAGGCTTTTTCGGTATAGACGAATCCCGGCAGAAAATGGGCGATCAGTCGTTCGGCCACCTCGATTTCCACCGGCAGCAGACTGTCCAGCGACGCCGCCTGAAACAGCATGACCTTCTGGTATTCCTGCACCGGCGTGGTCATTCCGCTCCTACCCGGCAAGGCCACTGCCTTGTCATCGACGTCAGCCGCCTCGGCCGCCAGCAATGCCGTCCCCAGGCGACGCCACAGTTCGCCGCGTAGCGGACCGTAATGGAACTGCTCCCACTTGAGCATGCACCCCAAAGCGGCAATCAGGCGCACGGTCAGTAGAGGCAGGGCCGTCTTCGCCACCGCTCCAGTACTCGGTTTGTCGCTAACGGCTTTCAGGCAACGTTCATAAGCGTCAGCCAGCAGCGTCCAGAACCCGTAGTTGATTGACCACAAGCGCCTTTCTTCCGATTTCGACAGACGAGCGGTATAAAAGTATTCCTGCGACAGGCGCCTCAGATGCGGCGCGGCCACTTCTTCAAATTGTTGCAGCACGTCGTACAAACGACCCGCCGGAAAATCCGCGACGCCAGCCAGCGATTCCAGCCAGCCGGCAATTTCATCGAGCGCCTTGAAGGCGTTATCCCTGGGCAACTCGCTCAGCACCTTGCGCAGTTCGCGCGCATCGGCCAGCGGATGCTCCGATTTCTGCGCGAACAGTCCGCCCAGATTGGCTACCTTATTGAGCACGTCTCCTCCGTGAAGCAATTTATTTTTTTACAGTCTAAACCGATCTCGGCCGATCAACCGTAAGCAATTTGGCGATCCCGTCCGATCAGCCTGTCCGCCGCATGGCGCCCCGATCCAATCGCCATTAAAATACCCCGTTAATTCGACCCTCCGGATTCGCCAAGCGATGCAGCCCTATCTCGACCTGATGCGCCACGTGCTGGACAACGGCCACGACAAATCCGACCGTACCGGCACCGGCACGCGCTCGGTCTTCGGCTGGCAGATGCGCTTCGATCTGAACCGCGGCTTTCCGATGATGACCACCAAGAAGCTGCACTTGAAGTCCATCGTCCATGAACTGCTGTGGTTTCTGCAGGGCGACACCAACATCAAGTACCTGCAGGACAACGGGGTCAAGATATGGGACGAATGGGCCGACGAAAACGGCGACCTCGGCCCGGTATACGGCAAGCAGTGGCGCCGCTGGGAAACGCCGGACGGCCGCCTGATCGACCAGATCAGCCAACTGGTCAATAGCCTGAAGAACAATCCCGACTCCCGCCGCCACATCGTATCGGCCTGGAACCCGGGCGACGTGGACCGCATGGCCCTGCCGCCCTGCCACTGCCTGTTCCAGTTCTACGTCGCCGGCGGCAAACTTTCCTGCCAACTCTACCAGCGCTCGGCCGACATCTTCCTCGGCGTGCCTTTCAACATCGCCTCCTACGCCCTGCTGACCCTGATGCTGGCCCAGGTCTGCGGCTACCAGCCCGGGGAATTCGTCCATACCTTCGGCGACGCGCATATTTATTCGAACCATTTCGAGCAGGCGCAGCTGCAACTCTCCCGCCAACCGCGGGCGCTGCCCACCATGTGGATCAATCCCGAAGTGAAGGACATCTTCGCCTTCCGATTCGAAGACTTCCGCCTCGACGGCTACGATCCGCATCCGCACATTGCGGCGGCGGTCGCCATCTAAGCATGCAGGTACCGCTCCGTCCCGCCTGGCTCGCGCTGGCCGAACACGCCCGCAGCATCAAACACCGCCACCTGCGCGAACTGTTCGCGGCCGACCCGGCGCGCTTTGAGCACTTTTCGCTGCACCACGGCCCCTTGCTGCTCGATTTTTCGAAACAGCGCCTGGGCCAGCCGACCATGAACCTGCTGCACCAGCTGGCCGAACAGGCCGGATGGCGGAACTGGATGGACCGGATGCGCGCCGGCGAGCCAATCAACCACACCGAGGGTCGCGCCGTCCGCCACGCCGACCTGCGCGCCGGGGAATCCGCACCGCCCGAGGTCAAGGCTGTGCTTGGCCGGATGGCCCGGTTTTGCGAGCAGATCCACAATGGCAACTGGCGCGGCTTTTCCGGCGAGCGGATCACCGACGTCGTCAATATCGGCATCGGCGGCTCCGATCTCGGGCCGCGGATGGCCGTCCATGCCCTGGCCGCCTTCGAGCAGCCGGACATCAGCGTCCACTTCGTGTCCAATCTCGACAGCGCCGATCTGGCCAGCACACTGACCCGCCTGAATCCGCGGACCACCCTGTTCATCGTCGCCAGCAAGACCTTCACGACCCTGGAAACGATGGCCAACGCCCATACCGCCCGCAACTGGGTGAAGGCCGCCGCCAACGACGATAAGGCTATCGGCCACCATTTCGTCGCAGCCTCGACCAACCTGGCAGCGACGGCCGAATTCGGCATCGCCCCGGAAAACGTCTTCGAATTCTGGGACTGGGTGGGCGGGCGCTTCTCGCTGTGGTCAGCGATTGGCCTGCCGATCGCACTGGCCGTCGGCTTCCGCAATTTCGAGCGACTGCTGGCCGGCGCCCACGACATCGACGAGCACTTCTTCAATACCCCGGCCGAAGCCAACCTGCCGCTAACCATGGCCCTGGTCGCGCTGTGGAACACCAATTTCCTCGACGCCCACAGCCACGGCGTCTTTCCGTACAGCCATTCGCTGGCCTTGCTCCCCTCGCACCTCCAGCAACTGGAAATGGAAAGCAACGGCAAGCGGGCCAACCGCGACGGACTGGCGGTCGATTACCCGACCAACCCGATTCTCTGGGGCGAGGCCGGGACCAACGGCCAGCACTCGTTCTTCCAGTTGCTGCACCAGGGCGGCGCGCTGGTCGCCAGCGATTTCATCGCGCTCGGCAGATCTGATTTCCCGCTACCAGGCCACCACAGCGGCCTGCTGGCCAGCTGCCTGGCGCAGTCGTCGGCCCTCGCCTTCGGGCAAACGGTCGAGGAAGCGCGCGCCACCGGCATTCCTGAGCACCTGCTGGCCTTCCGGCGCTTTCCCGGCAACCAGCCATCGTCCACACTAATCCTGCCCGAGTTGACGCCCTTCACGCTCGGCCAGCTGATCGCCCTCTACGAGCACAAGGTATTCTGCCTCGGTGTGCTGTGGAACCTCAATTCCTTCGACCAGTGGGGCGTCGAGCTCGGCAAGCAGTTGGCCGGCCGGCTCGCTCCCTGCATCCGCGATGAAGCGCCGACCGAGGCGCTCGATGCCTCGACGCGCGGCCTGATCGCGCATCTGCGTACCTTCCGGAACTGAACCATGCCTGAAGTCGTCGTCATCGCTGCCGTCGCCAAAAACCGGGTCATCGGCAAGGACAACCAGTTAATCTGGAACATCCCGGAAGACATGGCCCATTTCAAGGCGCTGACCGCGGGTCACACGGTCATCATGGGCCGCAAGACCTGGGAATCGCTGCCACCGCGCTTTCGGCCGCTACCCGGCCGGCGCAATATCGTAATCAGCCGCCAGGCCGATTACGACGCATCCGGTGCCGAAGTGGCCGAATCTTTGGAAATTGCCCTGAAAATGGCATCGACCGTAGCATTTGCCTTCGTCATTGGCGGCGAGCAGATCTACCGGCAGGCGATGGCCGTCGCTGACCGCCTGGAGATCACCGAAGTCGACCTCGAGCCGGAAGGCGATGCCTGGTTCCCGGAAATCTCCCCGGCCGACTGGACCGTGACTGCGACGACCGAGGGAAGCGGCTTCCGCTTCCTGAGCTATCGCCGCAGCTAGGCCCGCCTGCCGGAACGCCGCGTTCCGGCCAGGATCATTCGATCAGCGCACGCAATCCACGTAGTAGGTGCCGTCGGCGCCCTTGACCAAACCGTGCACGTCGGTCTCGAAGCCCGGGAAGCGTGCGTTGAATTCGCGGGCAAACTGCAGGTAGCTGCAGATCGTCTTGTTGAAACGCTCGCCCGGAATCAACAACGGAATGCCCGGCGGATAAGGTGTCAGCAGCACCGCCGTGACCCGTCCTTCGAGCGCATCGACCGGCACACGCTCAATGTCGCGGTGCGCCATCTTGGCGAAGGCATCGGCCGGACGCATGGCCGGGACCATGTCCGACAGGTACATTTCGGTGGTCAGGCGGGCCACGTCGTTCTGCTTGTAGACGCTGTGTATCTGCGTGCACAGGTCGCGCAGACCGACGCGCTCGTAGCGCGGGTTCTTCTGCACGAATTCTGGCAGCACCTTCCACAGCGGCTGGTTCTTGTCGTAGTCGTCCTTGAACTGCTGTAGCGCGGTAACCAGCGTGTTCCAGCGGCCCTTGGTGATGCCAATGGTGAACATGATGAAGAAGCTGTACAGGCCGCACTTTTCGACGATAACGCCGTGTTCGGCCAGGTACTTGGTGACGATGGCGGCCGGGATGCCAAATTCGTCGGCGAAGTCGCCATCGACGTCGAGACCCGGGGTGATGATTGTCGCCTTGATCGGGTCGAGCATGTTGAAGCCGTCGGCCAGATTGTTGAAACCGTGCCAGCGCTCGCCCGGCTTGAGCATCCACGCCTCGCGCTCCTCGATGCCTTCTTCGGACAGGTCATCCGGCCCCCAGACCTTGAACCACCAGTCGGCGCCCCACTCCTCGTCCACCTTGCGCATGGCGCGGCGAAAATCGAGTGCTTCGGCGATCGACTCCTCAACCAGCGCGGTGCCGGCCGGCTCCTCCATCATCGCCGCCGCGACGTCGCACGAGGCGATGATCGAATACTGCGGCGACGTCGAGGTGTGCATCAGGTAGGCTTCGTTGAAGATGTCACGGTCGAGTTTGTAGTTGTCGGCATCCTGAACGAGGATTTGCGACGCCTGACTCAGGCCCGCCAGCAACTTGTGCGTCGACTGCGTCGAGAAAATCATCGATTCCTTGCAGCGCGGGCGATCAGCGCCGATGGCGTGGTAATCGCCGTAGAAATCGTGGAAGGCAGCGTGCGGCAGCCAGGCTTCGTCGAAGTGTAGGGTGTCGATCTTGCCATCGAGCTCGGCCTTGATCTCCTCGACGTTGTAGAGGATGCCGTCGTAGGTCGACTGGGTGATGGTCAGCACGCGCGGCTTGGCGGTCTTGTCGGTGATGAACGGATTGGCGGCGATCTTCTTCTGGATGCTTTCCCAGGCGAATTCGCTCTTCGGGATCGGCCCGATGATGCCGAAGTTGTTGCGCGTCGGCATCAGGAAGACCGGAATCGCCCCAGTCATCATGATCGCGTGCAGGATGGATTTGTGGCAATTGCGGTCGACGACGACGATGTCGCCCGGCGCCACGGTCGAGTGCCAGACGATCTTGTTCGAGGTCGAGGTGCCGTTGGTGACGAAATACAGGTGGTCGGCGTTGAAGATGCGGGCCGCATTGCGCTCGGAAGCGGCGACCGGACCCGTATGGTCGAGCAGCTGACCGAGTTCCTCGACAGCGTTGCATACGTCGGCACGCAGCATGTTTTCGCCGAAAAACTGGTGGAACATCTGGCCGACCGGCGACTTCAGGAAGGCAACACCTCCCGAATGGCCGGGGCAGTGCCAGGAATACGAGCCGTCGGCCGCATAGTGGGTCAGCGCACGGAAGAAGGGCGGCGGCAGCGAATCGAGATATGCCTGCGCCTCGCGCTTGACGTTGCGGGCGATGAACTCCGGCGTGTCCTCGAACATGTGGATGAAGCCATGCAATTCGCGCAGCACGTCGTTTGGAATGTGGCGCGAGGTGCGCGTCTCGCCGTGCAGGAAGATGGGAATCTCGGCATTGCGGTTGCGGATTTCGGTCACGAAAGCACGCAGTTCGCCGAGCGTCTCCTCAGGTTCGAGCGCCAGCTCCTCGTCGTCGATCGACAGGATGAAGGCGCTGGCCCGCGACTGCTGCTGGGCAAAGGAAGTCAGGTCGCCGTAACTGGTCACCCCGACCACTTCCATGCCTTCCTTCTCGATCGCCTCGGCAAGAGCGCGGATGCCGAAACCGGAGGTATTTTCCGAACGGAAGTCCTCGTCGATGATGATGATGGGGAAGTGGAAGCGCATGGTGAATCCTTAAAAAGCGGCGACCCGCCGCAGCGGGTCACAGAATAAGACGATTTCGTTACGGCCTGGCGTCAGATTTTCGGCAAAGTCACACCGACCTGGCCCTGGTATTTGCCGCCGCGATCCTTGTACGAGGTTTCGCAAACCTCGTCAGACTCGAAGAACAGCACCTGGGCGCAACCTTCGCCGGCGTAGATCTTGGCCGGCAGCGGCGTCGTGTTGGAAAACTCGAGGGTCACGTAGCCTTCCCACTCGGGCTCGAACGGCGTCACATTGACGATGATGCCGCAGCGGGCGTATGTCGATTTGCCGAGGCAGACGGTCAGCACCGAGCGCGGAATGCGGAAGTATTCCATGGTCCGGGCCAGCGCAAAGGAGTTCGGCGGAATGATGCAGACATCGGACTCGATCTCGACGAAGGACTTCGGATCGAAGTTCTTCGGATCGACGACCGTCGAATTGATGTTGGTGAACACCTTGAATTCGCGGGCGCAGCGGATGTCGTAGCCGTAGCTGGACGTGCCGTAGGAGACGATCTTCTGGCCATTGGCCTCACGCACAAGTTCGGGCTCGAACGGCTCGATCATGCCGTGCTGTTCCGCCATGCGGCGTATCCATTTGTCTGATTTGATGGCCATTTTCTCTCGTCCGCGCTACAAAAAACAAAGGCGGGATTTTACCCGCCTTTGCGTGGGGTTTTGGCAAAAAATTAGGTGTTCTGCACGACGATATTGGGGAATTTCGACGTCATGTCCTTGGCCTTCTCGGCGATCTTCACCGCGATGCGCCGGGCAATGGTGCGATAGATCTCGGCAGTCCGCGAATCCGGCGCACCGACCACGGTCGGCTTGCCGCCATCGGCCATCTCGCGGATGGCCATTTCCAGCGGCAAGCTGCCCAGGAACTCGACGTCGTAGTCCTTGCACATCTGCTCGCCGCCACCGGTACCGAAGATATGTTCTTCATGCCCGCAGTTGGAACAGATATGGATGCTCATGTTCTCGACAATGCCGAGGATAGGAATATTCACCTTTTCGAACATTTTCAGACCCTTGCGCGCATCGAGCAGCGCGATGTCCTGAGGCGTCGTGACGATTACGGCACCAGTGACAGGCACCTTCTGGGAAAGCGACAACTGAATATCGCCGGTGCCCGGCGGCATATCGACGATCAGGTAATCGACATCGCGCCAGTTGGTCTCGCCGAGCAGCTGATCGAGCGCCTGTGCCACCATCGGGCCACGCCACACCATCGGCGTCTCGACATCGACCATGAAGCCGATGGACATCGCCTGCAGGCCATAGGCCTCGAGCGGCTCCATGCTCTTGCCGTCCCGGGATTCCGGCTGTTGATCGGCCAGGCCCAGCATCTGCGGCTGCGAAGGACCATAGATGTCGGCATCCAGGATACCGACGCGAGCACCTTCCTGGGAAAGCGCCAGTGCCAGATTGACGGCCGTCGTACTCTTGCCGACGCCCCCCTTGCCGGAAGCGACAGCAATGATGTTCTTGACCCCCGGCAATAGCTTGACGCCCATTTGGACCGAGTGCGCAACGATCTTGGTGAATACGTTGGCCGAGATGTTGCCTACGCCAGACACCGTGCGTACGGCAGCGATTACCTGCTTGCGAATCGCATCGATCTGCGTCTTGGCCGGATAGCCGAGTTCGATGTCGAAGGAGACATCGTCGCCATCGATCTTGATATTCTTCACGGCCTTCCCGGCGACAAAATCCTTGCCGGTATTGGGGTCAACCGCTGCCGATAGCGCGGTCTTGATTTGCTGTTCTGTCAGACTCATGGAAACTCCGGTTTCGGGATGGGGCGCCGGGCAATACCCGAGCGATTTGGTCCAGTATACCCGAAACCGGTCCGACGTTCAGACGGGCTGGACGGTATCGAGTCGATACCCCTGCCCATAGACAGAAGAAAGCATCAACCCGCTTTCGCCCGCCAGGCCAAGTTTCTTCCGCAACCGGCTGGCGTGGGTATCGACGGTGCACGTATCGACGTCGGCATCCCTCGCCCAAACCCCGGCAAGCAACTCTTCCCTGGACAGCACACGACCGACATTGCGCAATAGAATGACCGCCAGTTCAAATTCACGTTGAGTCAGATCAACATCCGCTCCGCCCAAGCGAATCCTGCGTCCTTCCAGATCGATCTCAATGCTGCCGAACTGGAGCATGCTCGGACGCGGCTTTCGGCGACGCAACAGGGCATGGATACGCGCCATGAACTCCATGTAGCGGACAGGCTTGGGAATATAGTCGTCGGCGCCCATGCGCAGGATATCGGAAGCAGCCTCTTCGTCGGTACGTGCGGTACAGAAAACCACCGGCACATCCCAGCCAAACTGATCCCGGACCTGCCTGAGCACCTCATCCCCACCCATATCGGGCAGATTCCAGTCGATGACAAAAAAATCGAAGCTGCGGGTTTTTAGCGCCTCCAGGCAGGAAGCGCCGTCGGCAAAGACCTCGACCTGATGCCCCTCGCTCTTCAGCAGCGCCTTTAGCACCTCAGCCTGGCTGCGACTATCCTCGACTACCGCAAAAATCATAGACCCTCCCAATTCGCGCGAATTCTGCGCCGAACATTAGCATTCGGCAATGATCGATATGGCATCTTTTACCAAGCCATGACACTCGTTTACCTTCCCTAACAATCTGGCGCTGCACGCCTCGAGTTTGGGTCACGAAATCCCGGGGCGACATTCCTCGCGGTAAAATCAGCCTTTATCTTTAAAGCCTTGCCTCTCATGTCGCGCAAAATCCTCGTTACTTCCGCCCTGCCTTATGCCAACGGCGCCATCCATCTTGGTCATCTGGTCGAATATATCCAGACCGATATCTGGGTCCGATTCCAGAAGATGTCCGGCAACGAATGCTGGTACGTTTGCGCCGACGACACGCACGGTACGCCGATCATGCTGCGTGCCGAAAAGGAAGGCATCACGCCCGAGCAGCTGATCGCGCGGGTCCATGGCGAGCATTCACGCGATTTTTCGGGCTTTCTGGTTGGTTTCGACAACTATCACAGCACCCACTCGGACGAGACCCGCGAATGCGCCAACGACATTTACCTGAAGCTGCGCGCCGCCGGCCTGATTGAAACGCGAACCATCGAACAGTATTACGACCCGGTCAAGCAACTGTTCCTGCCCGACCGCTTCATCAAGGGCGAGTGCCCCAAGTGCGGCGCCAAGGACCAGTACGGCGACAATTGCGAATCCTGCGGTGCCGCCTATGCCCCGACCGATCTCAAGGATCCCTACTCGGCCATCTCCGGCGCCAAGCCGGAATTGCGGACTTCGGAACATTACTTCTTCAAGCTGTCCGACCCGCGCTGCGAGGCGTTCCTGCGCCAGTACACCAGCCGCGAGAACGGCACCCTTCAGAGCGAAGCCGCCAACAAGATGCAGGAATGGCTGGGCGCCCCCGGCGAAAACAAGCTGACCGACTGGGACATTTCCCGCGATGCCCCGTATTTCGGTTTCGAAATCCCCGATGCGCCGGGCAAGTACTTCTACGTCTGGCTCGATGCACCGATCGGCTACATGGGCTCGTTCAAGAACCTGTGCAGCAAGAATGGCCTCGATTTCAACGAGTATTTCAAGCCGGACAGCAAGACCGAGCTTTACCATTTCATCGGCAAGGACATCCTCTATTTCCACGCCCTGTTCTGGCCGGCCGAACTGGCCCACGCCGGCTACCGGACACCGACCAAGATCTTCGCCCACGGATTCCTGACGGTCGATGGCGCAAAAATGTCGAAATCCCGCGGCACCTTCATCACCGCCCAAAGCTACCTCGACACCGGTCTCAACCCGGAATGGCTGCGCTATTACTACGCTGCCAAGCTGTCGGGGACCATGGAGGATATCGACCTCAATCTCGAAGACTTCTGTGCCCGCGTCAATTCCGACCTGGTCGGCAAATACGTCAACATCGCCAGCCGCTCGGCCGGGTTCATCGCCAAACGCTTCAACGGCCAGCTGGCCCCGGCCGCAGCCGACCTGCCGGCGATCAAATCAATTCAGGAAGCTGCGGCTCGCGTCGCCGAACTCTATGAAGCCCGCGAATTCGGCAAGGCCATGCGCGAAATCATGGCCTTGACCGACGCTGCAAACCAGTACGTCGACAGCGTCAAGCCTTGGGAACTGGCCAAGCAGGAAGGCCGGGAAGTCGAACTGCACGCCGCCTGCACCAATGCCCTGAACCTGTTCCGTCTGCTCACGGTACTCCTCAAGCCCATCCTGCCGGTCGTCGCCGCCAAGGTCGAAGCCTTCCTGAACATCGCCCCACTGAGCTGGAACGATACGCAGAGCCTGCTGGCTGCGGGCCACGCAGTGAATACTTACGAGCACCTGATGACTCGCGTCGATGCCAAGCTGATTGAGAAACTGGTCGAAGCCAACAAGGAATCGCTGGCGCCGACGCAGGAACAACAGTCGCCGCAACGCCATGCCGAGCACCAGCAAAACGAGGTCAAGGCAGAAAGCCCCTGGGAGCCGTTCTGCAATATCGACGACTTCATGAAGGTCGACTTGCGCATTGCCCGCATCGCCAACGCCGAACACGTTGAAGGGGCCGACAAACTAGTTCGTCTGACGCTGGATGTTGGCAACAATGAAACGCGCAACGTGTTTGCCGGCATCAAGGCCGCTTACGACCCGGCACAACTGATTGGTCGCCTGACCGTCATGGTTGCAAATCTGGCGCCACGAAAAATGAAATTTGGGTTGTCCGAAGGCATGGTTCTGGCCGCTTCGGATGCCACGGGCAAAACGCCGGGGATATTCCTGCTGTCGCCGGATTCCGGCGCCGAACCCGGCATGAGGGTCAAATAAACTCATGCCATCTGGAACGGCCCGCGACGCGGGCCGTTTCTTGTTGCAGCGCAGCAAAATCGCCACACAAGTTCAAGTATCACTTTAACTTTAGCCAGCAATCCGGCTACAGGGTTTAAGCTTTTCGAACTATCCACAAAAACTGTGGATAACTCTGTGAGTTAATCAGAAGCCAGAAAGCTAAGTTGCCGTTCCACAAGGTTTTTCCTTACCGTGCCCGAAACTTGAGCTTATTTCTAACCCATTGATTTTTAACGATCTATCAATCGAAAATACCAATTTGATAAATCTACCACCAAGCTCTCGCCATCCGATCAAACTACGCCCCATTACTGTGCATAAGTCACAGACTTGACTTTCACATTGTCAAGTCCTCCGGAAGACTTTTTTCAGTCACCACCCCTTCGAGGCTCACACCATGCTGACATCCCGCCTGCGCCCACCCCGTCCTCGACTGACCCTTCGCATCTTCGCCTACGCCATCGCCGATGTTTTCGGCCTCGGCTGCGTGGCCATCGGGGCGAGCTGGTTCGCTACAGGAAAAAGCGCAATCCTGGCCGATTTTCCAACCTCGACCGCAGAAGCTTTCGCCTGCACGGCAGGCGGCGCTGCTGTCATGTTTTGGGCAGTGGCGCGCATCCTCCGGGAAATTTCCAAGCAGAGTACGGAGATGCAGGCAGCGTACGACGCCTACCTGGCGACCAACCACCCCGACAAAGTCCGCTCCAAGGAAAGCGAAACGCCGGACTAATCGCCCTTGGCGTTCGGTTTCAACCAGTCCGGCAATTCGCGACTACCTGCATTGTCGATGATGTACTGACGGACCAGCCGGCGCACGACCTGCGATGGCGTCAAGTCGTTGGCAGTGCATATCTCCTCGAATATTTTCTTTTTCCGTGGATCGATCAGGATCGTCAGGCGTGCAGTTCTATTCTCCATGATTCGCTCTTATTGGATTTGTATCGAATCATATTAACATGTGATTAACATTGACGATTAATCAAGCACTCATATAATGCAACGCTTAACCTGTGAGCGTGCATCATGAAAATCGCCTTCCGCCCCAAGCTGCTTGACTGCCTGCCAACGTACAACCGGACGCAGCTCGGCAAGGACATCGCCTCCGGGATCACGGTTGGGGTACTGGCGCTGCCCCTGGCCATGGCTTTCGCCATCGCTTCCGGATGCTCACCAACCGCCGGCATCTGGACCGCCATCATTGCCGGTTTCCTGATTTCCGCCCTCGGCGGCTCGCGCGTCCAGATCGGCGGCCCGACCGGCGCTTTCATCCCCATCGTTTATGGCATCGTCGCCATCCACGGCTACAACAACCTGCTGGGGGCCACCATGCTGGCCGGCGTCTTCCTGCTCGCCATGGGCCTCGCCCGCATGGGGCAGTTGATCCGTTTCATCCCGGTCACCGTCGTCATCGGCTTCACCAACGGCATCGCCGTGGTCATCTTCCTCGCCCAGATCAAGGATTTCTTCGGCCTGCGCATCGACAACCTGCCGGCTGAGTTCTTCCATCGCATCAAGACGCTGGCCGCCTATGCCCATACCGTCGACCTGCCGACGCTGGGGCTGGCCTCGGCCTGCTTCGTATTCCTGCTCTCCTACAACTGGCTGGCACAGCGCCTGGCACTGCTGCGCCGGGCACCCGGTCCGCTCGCCGTGCTGCTCGTCGGCACCCTGGTATCCTTCCTGTTCGAACTGCCGGTGGAAACCATCGGCAGCCGCTTTGGCGGCATTCCGCAGGAATTGCCCGGTTTCGGCCTGCCCGAACTGTCGATTCACGATTTCGGCAAACTGATCTCGCCGGCGATCACCATCGCCCTGCTCGGCGCCATCGAGTCCCTGCTCTCGGCACGCGTCGCCGACAGCCAGATCGACGACCGCCACGACCCCAACCAGGAATTGGTCGCCCAGGGCCTGGCCAATATTGCCGCCCCCCTGTTTGGCGGCTTTGCCGCCACCGGGGCCATCGCCCGCACCTCGACCAACGTCAAGTCCGGTGGCCGCACGCCGATTGCCGGCATCATCCACGCCATCACCCTGCTCGGCATCGTGCTGATCGCCGCGCCACTCGCCTCCTATGTACCGCTGGCCGCCCTGTCGGCCATCGTCATGGTCGTCGCCATCAACATGGGCGAATGGCATGAGTTCAAGGAGCTGCAGCGCTACTCCTACAACTATCGGATCATCCTGCTCGCCACCTTCTTCGTCACAGTGCTCTTTGACCTGACCGTTGCCGTCGAGCTCGGCATGGTGCTGGCCAGCCTGTTCTTCATCTACCGCATGTCCGAACTCACCCGCGTCGAGCGCCGCCCGCTGCGCGAAGAAGCCAGCGAGCCCCAATTCCTCTATCCGGACGGCAGCATGCGGGTCGCCGCCTGGCAACTGTTCGGCTCGCTGTTTTTTGGCGCGGTCAATAAACTTGAGGCTCTGCTCGACCCGGCTGCCGGCCACCCCGAGGTCGTCATTCTCGACATGACGCAACTGATCCAGCTCGACACCACTGGTCTGGAAGGGCTGGAAAACCTGCTCGACAAGCTGAAGAAACGGGGTTGCACCCTGATCGTGTGCGGACTCAACTCCCAACCGGGATCGCTTCTATACCGATCAGGGTTCATTGATCACCTCGGTGACGACAATGTCTGCCCTGATCTGTCAGTCGCCCTGCAGCGCGCCTACATCCTGCTGCCCAATTTGATGGGCGGTTCGGAGGAAGACTACTGTTGAAGCGTAGCCAACCCCGCGGATTCGTCCACTGAGCGCACGTTTCCACCGCCCCAGCCTAAACAAGGCGCAGAAACATTTCGATTTTTGCCATTTTTTCGGGCCGACCGTAGCATTCCCGCTTTGCCGGGGCCGAGTGCGGCATTTTCACCGCGGCTGTCCCAATCAGAGACACAGTAGTGCGCCAAAATGAAAAGAGCCCTGACGAATCAGGGCTCTTTTGCATTCTTGGTGGTGATGGGCGGAGTCGAACCGCCGACCTATGGGTTATGAATCCATCGCTCTAACCATCTGAGCTACATCACCACGCTTGAGGGCGCGGATTATAGTTTGCTGGCGTTTGGCCGGTCAACCGAAATTGCGGTCGGTTATAATGCGCAACTTTTCTGCCGCCAGCTTGCCGAAGCGGCACCACTGATTTTTAAAGTAATTCCATGCCAAAGAAACTGTTCATCCGCACTTTCGGGTGCCAGATGAATGAGTACGATTCGGACAAGATGGCCGACGTACTCAATGCCTCCGAAGGGATCGTCAAGACCGACAATCCTGAAGAAGCCGACATCATCCTGTTCAACACCTGCTCGGTGCGCGAAAAGGCACAGGAGAAGGTTTTCCACGACCTCGGCCGCGTCCGGCACCTGAAGCAACTGAATCCGAACCTGGTCATTGGCGTCGGCGGCTGCGTGGCGAGCCAGGAGGGCGAAGCCATTATCGCCCGCGCGCCGTACGTTGACGTGGTGTTCGGCCCGCAGACGCTGCACCGCCTGCCGCAACTGATTGCTGACCGGAAAGCGAACGGCAAGGCAGCCGTCGATGTTTCCTTCCCGGAAATCGAGAAGTTCGATTCGATGCCGCCCTCGGAGATCAAGGGTGCTTCGGCTTTCGTCTCGATCATGGAAGGCTGCTCGAAGTTCTGCACCTTCTGCATCGTGCCCTATACCCGTGGCGGCGAAGTTTCGCGCCCATTCAACGACGTACTGACCGAAGTGGCCGACCTGGCCGCCAATGGCGTCGGCGAAGTCACCCTGCTCGGCCAGAACGTCAATGCCTACCGCGGCGACATGGAAGGCACGGAAGAAAAGGCCGACCTCGCGCTGCTGATCGAATACATCGCCGAAGTACCGGGCATCGAGCGCATCCGCTACACGACCTCGCATCCACGCGAAATGTCGCAACGCCTGATCGATACCTACGCCACACAACCCAAGCTCGTCTCGCACCTGCACCTGCCCGTCCAGGCAGGTTCGGATCGCGTCCTGGCGGCGATGAAGCGCGGCTACACGACGCTCGAATACAAGTCGATCATCCGCAAGCTACGTGCGGCGCGGCCGGATATTTCGCTATCGACCGACTTCATCGTCGGCTTCCCCGGCGAAACCGACGATGATTTCGAAAAGACCATGAAGCTGATCGAGGACGTGGGCTTCGACAGTTCCTTCTCGTTCATCTACAGCCCGCGTCCCGGCACCCCGGCTCTGGAACTGGAAGACGCGACACCCGCCGAGGTCAAGTCGGCCCGCCTGAGCCGTCTGCAGAAGCGTATCGACGAACAGGCACAGGTCATCAGTCAGGCCATGGTGGGCAGCATCCAGCGCGTGCTGGTTGAAGGCACCTCGAAGAAAGACGTGCATGAACTGGCCGGGCGCACCGACAACAACCGCATCGTCAACTTTGCGGGCAACCCCCGCCTGATCAACACCTTCGTCGAAGTCCGCATCACGTCCGCGCTGCCGCACAGCCTGAGGGGCGAAATTGTCATCCGAGAAGACTAAGGCCGCGCCCAAGCAAAGGCCGGTCGAGCTTACCCTGACGCCGGTCGACAATGCCCAGCTGGCCAACCTGTGCGGGCCGCTGGATGAAAATATCCGGCAGATCGAAACCGGCTTCGACGTGATAATTCGCCGCCGCAACGAGCGATTCTCGATTCTGGGCGAAAAGTCCCGACTGACCGCCGATGCGCTCAGGCATTTCTACGCAATGGCCAGGGCGCCGCTGTCGGTCGACGAAATCCAGCTCGGCCTGATCGAATTTCTCAACGCCCCGGTGCGCCGCATTTCGCGCAGCGCCGAGGGCCCGGTCGACGGCCCGCAGCTGATCACGCGCAACACCCAGCTACATGGCCGCACACCGCGCCAGGTCGAATACCTGAAGCACATCCAGGAACACGACATCACCTTCGGGGTCGGCCCGGCTGGCACCGGCAAGACCTATCTGGCCGTTGCATCGGCCGTCGATGCCTTCGAGCGCGACCTGGTCGAGCGCATCATCCTGACCCGCCCGGCGGTTGAGGCTGGCGAACGCCTCGGCTTCCTGCCCGGCGACCTGACGCAGAAGATCGACCCCTACCTGCGCCCGCTCTACGATGCCCTGTACGACCTGATGGGCGCCGACCGCGTCGCCAAGCTCTACGAAAAACGCGCCATCGAGATCGCCCCGCTCGCCTTCATGCGCGGCCGGACGCTGAACCATGCCTTCATCATCCTCGACGAGGCGCAGAACACGACGCCGGAACAGATGAAGATGTTCCTGACCCGCATCGGCATCGGCGCCAAGGCAGTGGTCACCGGCGACATCACCCAGATCGACCTGCCCAAGGGGCACAAGAGCGGCCTTAAGGAAGCCATCGACGTGCTGCATGGCGTGCGCGGCCTGGCCTTCACCCATTTCAAGAAGGAAGACGTGGTGCGCCACCCGCTGGTTGCCCGCATCGTCGAAGCCTATGAAAAACGTCAGCAAACGACTTAACCTGTCCGTGCAATACGCCTGTAACCGCGAAGGCTTACCCTTGCGGGCAGATTTCGTGCGCTGGGCGCGTGCGGCACTGACCGGTGGCGGCGAGATCGCCATCCGCCTGGTCGACGCCGACGAAGGCCAGTCGCTGAACAAGGAATACCGCGGCAAGGATTACGCGACCAACGTGCTGTCCTTCCCGTACGAAACCGAGCCGGTGATCATGGGCGACCTGGTCATCTGCCCAAGTGTTGTAGCGAAGGAAGCAGCGGAGCAGAACAAGCCGCTGGACGCCCATTACGCGCACCTGACGGTGCATGGTATGCTGCATTTGCAGGGCTGGGATCATGACAACGACGAAGATGCCCAGGCCATGGAAGACGAAGAAAGGGAGATTCTCGCCGCACTGGGTTATCCAGACCCCTACGCGGTTTAAACATCATGGACAGTGACAGTAAACCGAGTTTCATCGAACGCCTGACCTCTCTCCTGCTCCGCGAGCCTGAAGACCGCGAGCAGTTGATCCAGATTCTGCACACCGCCTACGAGCGGAACCTGATGGACGCCGATGCGCTGACCATCATCGAAGGCGCCCTGCAGGCCTCCGAAACCCGCGTCACCGACGTGATGATCCCGCGAGCCCAGATGGACGTCATCGACATCGACGATCCGCTGGACGAAATCGTCCCGGTCGTCATCGAAGCCGCCCACTCGCGCTTTCCGGTCGTCGACGGCGACCGCGACAACGTCCTCGGCATCCTGCTTGCCAAGGATCTGCTGCGCATCCATACCGAAAAGAATTTTGATCTACGCGACTGGCTACGGCCGGCCGTCTTCATTCCCGAATCGAAGCGGCTCAATGTGCTGCTGCGCGAATTCCGCGTCTCGCGCAACCACATGGCCATCGTCGTCAATGAATATGGCGGCGTCGCCGGCCTGGTGACCATCGAGGACGTACTGGAGCAGATCGTCGGCGACATCGAGGACGAATACGACTTCGACGAGGCGCACGACAATATCCGTCTCGACGCTTCCGGCCGCTATCGCGTCAAGGCACGGACCGAGATCGACGATTTCAACGAAGCCTTCTCGACCGCCTTCTCGGACGAAGAATTCGACACCGTCGGTGGCCTGATCCTGCGCCATCTCGGCCGCATGCCCAAACGCAACGAAGTCGTCGAGATCGACGGCACGCGCTTCCAGGTCCTGCGGGCCGACAGCCGCCGCCTCTACACGCTGCTCGTCGACCAGCCCAAACCGCAGACCGGTGCTGAAGACCAGCCTGCCTGAGCGGTCGCTACACCGCTTTGGCCTGGCAGCGCTGATCGGCGCCGCTGGGGTTCTCTGCTTCGCGCCATTCGGTCTTTTCTGGCTGGCGCCGCTGGTCTGGCTGGGTCTTTTCGCCCTGCTCCGCCGCGCTGAATCCCCCAGAGAAGGCCTGTTGACCGGCCTCTGCTTCGGCCTCGGTTTCTTCCTGTGCGGCGTTTCCTGGGTCTACGTCAGCCTCTCCATCTTCGGCGGCATGCCGTGGTGGCTGGCCGGACCGGCAGCCTTCCTGTTCTGCGCGGTGATGGCGCTGTTCCCGATGTTCGCCGGCTGGCTATTAAAGCGCCGGCAACCGGCCGGTTACTGGCAGCAGGCAATCCTCTTCGCCGCGCTGATTGCTACGGTCGATTGGCTCAGAAGCTGGATTTTCACCGGATTTCCCTGGCTGGCCGTCGGTTACACGCAAGCCCCGCCCAGCCCGCTGGCCGGTTTCGCGCCTCTCCTCGGCGTGCACGGCCTGTCACTGCTCGTGGCACTGAGCGGCGCATTGCTCGTCCGCTGGCGCATCGGCTTGGCTTTCATCGTCGCAGTGACAGCCAGCGGCTTCGGACTGCGCCAAGTCGAGTGGACAGCCCCGTCAGGTGAACCGGTCAGCATCGCGCTGATCCAGGGCAACATCCCACAGGAAATGAAATTCCGGCCGGATGCCTTCGTGCGCACACTGGAACTCTATCGCGACCTGATCGAGGCAAATCCGGCGCAACTCACGCTGCTGCCGGAAACGGCGCTCCCGGTTTTTCTCGACCAGCTACCGCCGGACTACATCGACGAACTGAAAACGCTCGCTCGCCGCCAGCACGGCGACCTGATCATCGGCACGCTGACCGGCGATGGTGCCGGTTACTTCAACAGCGCGATCAGCCTGGGCAGTGCGCCGCTACAGATCTACAGCAAAAGCCACTTGGTGCCCTACGGCGAGTTCATTCCGCCCGGCTTCGACTGGTTCATGAAATTCGCCGATATTCCGATGTCTTCGTTCTCGCGCGGCCCGGCGTCACAGCCGGCGCTGGCGGTCGCCGGCCAGCAGGTGGCGGTCAATATCTGCTACGAGGACGTCTTCGGCGAGGAAATCATTCGGGCGCTGCCCGCCGCAGGCATTCTGGCCAATCTGTCGAATACCGCGTGGTTCGGTCGCTCGCTGGCCCAGCCGCAACATCTGCAGATCGCCCAGATGCGCTCCGCCGAGACTGGCAGGCCGATGCTGCGCGCGACCAATACTGGCATGACCGCCATCGTTTCGGCCAACGGCGAGGTGCAGGCCGTGCTGCCGGCCTTTACGACCGGAGTACTGAAGGGCGAGGTGCGCGCCTACACCGGCATGACGCCCTTTGCCCGTTTCGGCAACTGGGGATTTCTGCTGCTGGCGGGTCTTTGTCTTGTACTTGGCCTGCGCTCCAGCCGTCAGGCCTGAACCATCAGGCGGCCCGCAAGCGCTGCGCCGCCTGTTCCAGACGCTGGCGCTCGGCCAGCACCTTGCCGGCGTAGCGCCGACTGGCATCGTTGGCGGCACCAGCAAACTGCTGAAGCCCGTTTTCAAGACCACCGTTGCGACGAATCGATTCCTTGAGCACCCGGGCGCCCACCTGAACGTTGGTCACCGGATCAAGGAAAGACGCATCCTCTTCCGGCAGCTTGTCCTGATGGAAGCGCGGCACGACTTGCATCAAGCCCTGGGCGCCGAAGACGCTTTGCGAAAACGGGTTGAATCCCGACTCGACACCGATCACCGCAATGATCAGCAGGGGATCGAGATGCAACTCGTGGCCGATGGTCTGGGCCGTCGCAAAGATGGGCTGCAACGCCTCGGTCGATACGTGATAACGACGGGAAACATAATCCAGCGCGCCACGCATGCGGGGATTGAGCGCCACGGCGCCCGGATCGTCCTGCGCATTGCCGGACTCTTCATCGGCAACCGACGCCTCGGCATTCGGCAGGAAAGACTTGAGCCCCTCGATCAGATCAAAACGGCCACTTTGCACGCCGAGCAGACCCATGATGAAGACAAAGCCGACAACCATCAGGAACTTCTGGAAAAAATCGACGGCTGCATTAGAAACGCGCTGCATTGCAGGCGGTAGAACGGTCGAAGCGATCATGCGACCTCCTTCACTGTTGCCACTGCGGAAAACTGCTCCGACAGCGAACGGTTACAGGGGGTACGACATCGGCGAAGGCAGGCCGGGAGATTCCGAAACCCGCGAGGCGACAAGCATTCGCCCGGGAAAACCGATGTTGCACCGCAACATGAAATCCAGTTTATTGATTTGATTGAATTTTGTCAAAGCAAACACAACACATGACGGCGCAGCGTGTTGCGCAGCAACAACACAAGCACCCGCAAAAATGACATGAAACTGCGCCCAAACGGCGCCCGAAAGCACGCCGAAACGCACGGCGGAAGGGCTGTGCCCTAGCACGGCAAAAGCTAGTAAAATCACGGGTTTCCGCTTATCACCGAGGGCGTCCGATGACGACCAGCAAGAAACCGACATTTCAAGAAATCATCCTGCGTCTGCAGCAATACTGGAGTGACAAGGGCTGCGCCCTGCTCCAGCCCTACGACATGGAAGTCGGCGCCGGCACCAGCCACACCGCCACCTTCCTGCGCGCCATCGGCCCCGAGCCCTGGAAAGCCGCCTACGTGCAGCCTTCGCGCCGTCCCAAGGACGGCCGCTACGGCGAAAACCCGAACCGCATGCAGCACTACTACCAGTACCAGGTGGTCTTGAAACCGGCGCCGGACAACATTCTTGAGCTCTACCTCGGCTCGCTGGAAGCGCTGGGCTTTGACCTGAAGAAGAACGACGTCCGCTTCGTCGAGGATGACTGGGAAAACCCGACGCTGGGCGCCTGGGGCCTGGGCTGGGAAGTCTGGATGAACGGCATGGAAGTCACCCAGTTCACCTACTTCCAGCAGGTCGGCGGCATTGACTGCAAGCCGATCACCGGCGAAATCACCTACGGCATCGAACGTCTGGCCATGTACCTGCAGGGCGTCGAGAACGTCTTCGACCTGACCTGGACGGAAGGCCTGACCTACGGCGACGTCTATCACCAGAACGAAGTCGAGCAGTCAGCCTACAACTTCGAACACAGCAACGTCGATTTCCTGTTCCACGCCTTCGGCAAGCACGAGGAAACCGCCGTGCACCTGATGGGCACCCAATTGGCGCTGCCGGCCTACGAACAGGTGCTGAAAGCCGCCCACACCTTCAACCTGCTCGACGCCCGCGGCGCCATCTCGGTCACCGAACGCGCCGCCTACATCGGCCGCATCCGCAACCTGGCGCGCGCCGTGGCGCAAGCCTATCTCGACAGCCGCGCCCGCCTCGGCTTCCCGATGGCGCCCAAGGAATGGGCCGCCGAAGTCCTCGCCCAGATTGAAAAGAAAGCTGCCTGATCATGTCGTCCAAGAATCTGCTCGTTGAACTGTTCGTCGAGGAACTGCCGCCCAAGGCGCTGAAGAAGCTC
>Ga0075163_10000190_pt1 | contig 73138 bp, 47 predicted proteins | sample JI1023141ADNA_FD_71478 | JGI IMG/M metagenome (GOLD analysis project Ga0075163, IMG submission 71478) | Wastewater effluent complex algal communities from Wisconsin, to seasonally profile nutrient transformation and Carbon sequestration -... | ecosystem: Engineered > WWTP > Effluent > Algae... | reverse complement strand
GATGGTGGAGGCAAACCACCGCGCTCTTGCCTCCCTCAGTGCGAAGCACTGGGGGAGGTGGATTGCGCGCCCTTGCGCGCAAGACGGAGGGGGCCTCTTCGCGCAACCGCGCGGGCCTCCGTCACACCCAGAATCCGATTTCAGAAATCCCCGCCTCGGAAGCCCAGCTTCCGAGGTCGCACCCACATCAGAATGGCCACGCCGCAAGGCCATGCACCGCATGGCGCACATCCATCGTCAGGTTCAGCGACGCCACCACCTGCCCCGCCTCGATATCGTGAACCGAAACCGTCGCTGGCGAAGACCCCGCCGCAACCAGCCTCTGCGACAACACACACAGACCGCGCCCGAACGCCTGCCGCGCGCCATCGCTCACATCGGCGTTGGCATTCACCAGCGCTTCGCGCGGATATCGCGGCACGGCGCTCGCCACCCATTGATCCGGCGCCGCCCACACCACGGCGTCGCCATCGCCATCATTGTAAAGCACCCCGCCCTCGAACGGCTGGGCATTATGCGTCCCGCGCGGCACGGCCGCCGCAACCTCGATCGCGGCATCCGTCATCTTCACCACCGCCGGCATCTTGCGCCCAGCAACGAACAGGCCGTCCTCGCCGGCATGCACGCTGTTCAGGTGATAGATATTGCCCGGCTCAACCTCCCCCGGCCTCGTTGGGTCAAAAGTCTTGAGACTGATCACGCCACCCGCATTGGCGATCTTCATTCCAGACTCGAACCGACGCGACTTCACATCCATCCGCAACACCGCATCAAACGCGGTCGAGGCCAGATACAGCTTGCCCTTGTGCTCCGAAATCTCGTGGCAATGCTTCAGGTACGGATTCCTCCAAGACCCGATCACCTGGAACCAAGGATCGAACGCGAACAATTCATCGCTCGCCGCAACGAATATTTCCTTCCCCGCCACCGCAATCCCGCGCAATCCGCGATCGCCGCCATGCCCGGAAAAATCAATGGCTTCGCTGCGCCAGTCCGCCACCTGCTCGGCCTCACGGGCGGCAATATCCACGAGATAAAGCCCACCATGGCTCTCCCCGCGCTGCGCGCCGCGAACCACCGTGCTGACAAGAAGCTTGGGAATTTTCACCCCCTGCCCTTACCCCCCGCTTGCGCAAAAGTCATGCAGGCAGACTGCCCTCTACTGCTTTACAACAACGCGACTTGTGATTGTCTGCCGCCCTGCGGACGTAAGGGAGACGTGGCCGTGACCAAGCTGCTCGCCGGCATCGCATTGATGGCCGCAACCTTGCTCGGCTCAGCCTGCGGCCGTGCGTCCGATGCGGGCGAAGTTATCGCCCCGGCCGCCGCCGCAGCGCCCGCCCCGTCCCTCGCCCCCGATGTCGAGGCCGACTCGATCCCCACCGCCAACGGCATCCCTCTCGTGCCGCTCACCGCACCCGTGAATTTCCTCGATGCGCTGGAGCCCCTGCCGATCTACCGGATGCCGGCGGAATACAACACGAACCACACCGCGGTTCAGATCATCAAGGAAGAAGAGACGCTCCAGCTCGACGCCTACGAACTCGGCGGTCTCTGGCTCATCGGTTACGGCCACCTGATGCTCGAAGGCGAGAAAGACACCATCACCGAAACAGAAGCCGACGCCTTCCTCGTGGAAGACCTGCACTGGTGCGAAGGCTCGATCGAGCGCTACGTGACGATCCCCGTCACACTCAACGAGTTCAGCGCCATGGTCGCCTTCTGCTACAATGTCGGCAGCGGCAAGACGCGCGGCTCATCCATCGTGAAGCGTATCAACGATGAAGATCGCCCCGGCGCCGCGAACGCCTTCCTGCTCTGGAACCGCATGAACGGCGTCGTGATGCAGGCGCTCGCAAACCGCCGCGCACGCGAACGCACGCTGTTCCTCACGCCTTGATTGATCAGCCCGCCGCGGTCGCCGAGCCGTCAACAATCTGCCGGATCGCCTGCTCGAACACATGCGGCGGCTGTCCGCCCTGGATCATCCAGCGCTCATTGAAAACGACAGATGGCACCGCATTGATCCCGCGATTGCGCCACAGCATCTCATCGCGCCGGACCTGGTCGCTAAACTCGCCCGACGTCAGAACTTCGCGCGCCCGCGCTTCATCGAGCCCTGCCGCTTTCGCAGCGCCAACCAGAACGTCATGATCGCTCGTCGGCAGCTGGTCCGTGAAGTTGGATTTGAACAGAGCTTCCTTCAGCTCAAGCTGCCTGCCCTCCAGCCCGGCCCAATGCAGCAACCTGTGCGCATCGAATGTATTCCAGATGCGGCTCTGCGGCCCGTAATTGAACGTGAACCCCAGCGCATCGCCGCTTTCTTTCATCGCATTGCGCGACGCAGCCGAACGCTCCCGGTTCGAACCGTATTTCCGGGTCACGTGCTCGGTCGTGTTCTCGCCCTCGGGCGCCATGTCGGGGTTCAGCTCGAACGGCTGGAAATGGATCGCGACGTCGACCTTGTCGCCCACCGCATCCAGCGCCTTCATCAGCGATCTCAGCCCGATCACGCACCAGGGACAGGCGACGTCGGAAACAAAATCGATACGCAGCGGCGTGGCCATGGAAGGTCTCCTTCGACTCCCTATTTAGGGTGTAAATCCGCTCTTCGCCAACGCCGCTGGTCTTCACGCTCCGGGGTTGCAATAATCCGCACTCAGGAGACTGCTCATGACCCGCGCCTTCGATACCCCGCTCGAAACCCTCGGACAGGTCCTCGCTGGCCCGTGGCGCAAGCCCGTGAACATGTTGCTGGAGCAATCCTACGACAATCACCTCTCCATCCATGACGACGCCATGGCCGAAAAGCTCGGCTTCAAGGCCGGCCCGGTCGAAGGCCCCACGCATTTCAGCCAGTTCGCTCCCCTTGGCGAAGCCATCTGGGGCGAGCGCTTCCTCGCCGAAGGCTGCCTCTCCGCGCATTACCGCAACATGGTCACCGAGGGCGAGGAAGTCCGCGCCTTCATAGAGCGTGAGCCGGGCGAAGATCACGCCCGCATCTGGGCCACCAAGCGCGACGGAACCGAAGTGCTCAAAGGCACAGCCTCGGTCGGCACCCATGCTCCGCCCACCGCGCTCGACATCCGCCTCAACGAGTTGGGGCCGCTCGAACAACCGGTTATCTTGCGCGATGTGAAAGTGGGCCACCGCACCGGCCGCATCGCCATTCGCATGGATGCGAACCAGCACATGGGCGCGCTCTACCCGTTCTCGCTCAACGACAAGCTCAGGAAAATCACCGAGCCCTCGCCCTGGTACAACTCGGCCAACACGCCGTGGCAGCGCGCCATCGTGCCAGTCGAGATGATCAGCGTCCTGCTCATGCACGTTGCACGGCAGGACGGCCTCAAGATCCGCGGTCCTGCCGTCGGCCTCTTCGCCGATCAGGAAATCCGCCTCATCAAGGGCCCACTGCTCGTCGGCGAGGACTACGAGATCGAGCGCGAAATCGTCGCCCTCTCCGGCAGCCGCCGCACCGAAAGCTACTGGACCCGCACCTACGTCTATAAGCCGGGCGGCAGCGAAGTGATCGCAACCATGCTGCTCAATCAGGCCACCCTGAAAGACAGCTACGCGCCCTACGCAGCCGAGCACGCGAGCCTCTATCCCGCAGCGGGCTGAACCTTCCCGAGCGGCATCAAAGGCCCTCAAACACGGCCCTGATGCAAAAATGCTGCACTATCAGGCAGTTTAACGAAACAGCCTGCCAGCACCCCCGGTATTCATTGACGCTCTCACCGGCGTAGCAAAATCTGCCCCGGCCACTCTCTTGTCTGAGACGTGGGGTCAGAGCCTTCAACATGGTCGTCACAGCGAAAGGAGAGGCAATCATCAGAATGGAGTGAAACGTGAACCGACCCCAACTGAAGCCATTGCTTCTCAGCTCAACGCTGCTGAGCCTCGCAGGCATGTCCCTCGTCACCGTGGCCCCGGCCATGGCGCAGGAATCCCCACAAGCCGCCGCAGATAACGACGTCGTCGTTGTGACCGGCACGCGCATCGCGCGCGAAGGCTATGTCTCCTCAAGCCCCATCACCACGATCGACGCAGACGAACTGTCGCTGAAACAGCCAGTCGACGTTGAGGAAGTGCTGCGCGCCATGCCGCAATTCCTTCCCGGCAACGGCGGACAGGTGAACAACGGATCGTCGGGCACATCGACGCTCGATCTGCGTGGCCTTTCCACGCCACGCACGCTGCCGCTTATCGACGGCAAGCGCATGGTCGCCTTCGACCCGAACGGCCTCTTCGACGTTACAGCGATCCCGCTCGCGCTGCTTGAGCGCGTCGACGTCGTCACCGGCGGCGCCTCCGCCGTCTATGGTTCGGATGCCGTCGCCGGCGTGGTGAACTTCATCCTCAATGATGACTTCCAGGGCGCGCAACTGGATGCGAGCTACTCCATCACCGATCACGGCGATGGCGAGACTGAAAACATCCAGGGCACGATCGGCGCGGGCTTCGAGGATGGCCGCGGCAATGTGGTGCTGAGCTTTGGCTACGCCAACAAGGAGTCCGTTTACCAGACACGCGGCCCCGGCGCCGCAACGCCCGGCAACAGCTTCACCACAAACCCAACGGCAACCGACGCACCAGGTCCGCTGGGCGATGCGCAGTTCGCCGACAACGGCGATCTGGTCCCCTTCTATCAGGGCTTCGACTTCAACCCGCAGAACCTCTACCAGTCGCCGCAGAAACGCTGGAACGCCACGGCGCTGGCCAAGTATGCGTTCAATGACGACATCGAAGCCTATTCGCGCTTCATCTACTCGGCTTCGACATCGGCGCCGCAGCTGGCCTCTTCGGGAACGTTCGGCTTCTCGTTCGAAGTTCCACTGACCAACCCGTTCCTGTCAGCACAGGCCAGCAACTATTTCGCTGCAAACAATCCGGTTGCTGCCTGCAGCAACGCGGCCGCCGGCAACTGCGTGAACGTTCCGCTCTACTGGCGCGGCGCCGCAGTCGGTCCGCGCCAATACTCATTCCAGTACGACACCTTCCAGGGCCTCGTCGGCCTCAGGGGCCAGTTCTTCGGATGGGATTGGGATATCGCAGCCGCTCACGGCGAAACCAGCCTTCAGCGTCAGCAGAACAACGACATCGATTCAGGCAAGGTCCAGCAGGCGCTCTTCGCCTCCAGCACCACGACCTGCATCGACCCGTCGAATGGCTGCGTTCCGCTCAACCTGTTCCTGCCGTCCACGCCGATCAATTCCGCGGCGCTGGATTTCATCCGCCTCAATCTGCAGGTGCAATCGCTGACCACGCAGGACTACGTCACGGGCTCGATCAGCCGTGACCTGGGCGACTTCAAGTCTCCGATGGCCACCAACCCGGTCGCCGTCTCGCTCGGCTTCGAAGTGCGCGGGGAATCAGCCGACTACCGACCGGATGCCGCATCGCAATCGGGCGCATCACCCGGCTTCGGGCCGACCCTTCCCACGAAGGGCCGCTATGACGTGCAGGAATACTTTGCAGAAGCAATCGTCCCCGTGGTCGAGGGCGCGCCGTTTGCCGACTCCATCAACGTGGAACTCGGCTATCGCACGTCTGACTATTCGACCTCCGGCAAAGTCGAAAGCTACAAGTACGGCGCAGACTGGACCCCGGTCAAAGACCTGCGCTTCCGCACTATGTTCCAGCGCGCCGTTCGCGCCGCCAACATCGCGGAACTGTTCTCGCCCTTCAATGCGGGCACGGGCGACCTTCTGGTCGATCCTTGCGCAAACGGCACGGTGGGCACCCCGCTCACGGGCCAGCTGCGCGCGCTCTGCATCGCAACGGGCGTGCCCACTGCGGCGATCGACAACGCGACGATCACCCAACCGACATCCGGTCAGGTCAACGCCTTCTTCGGCGGCGATCCGAACGTGACGCCGGAAGAAGCGGATACCGTGACACTGGGTCTGGTGTGGCAGCCGTCTTTCGTTCCCGGCCTGGCCGTGACGCTGGACTACTACGACATCACGATCGACAACGCGATTTCGATCCGCCCGAACTACGACATCGTGGACGCCTGCTACAACGTCACCCGCAACGCGACGATGTCGGCGACCGATGCGGACTGCGCGATCATCACGCGCAACCCGACATCCGGTAAGATCCAGGGCGACCTGATCTACGGTATCGAGCAGATCACTCAGAATATCGGCGAAGTTCACGCGGAAGGCATCGACTATTCCGTGCGGTACGAGTGGGATCTCGGCCAATGGGGCGGGCTCGAAGCCGCGCTTGATGGCACCTATGTGATGGACGCGAGCTATCTGCCGTCGGCGGATGCACAACAAGTCGATTGCGTCGGCCATTACGGCAAACAGTGCGGCTTGCCGTCGACCGTTTCCGGATCGACCGGCGGCCCGACGCCAGAACATCATTTCGTGCAGCGCACGACGTGGAAGTTTGGCGACTTCGACGTCTCTTATCTCTGGCGCTACATCGCCGGATCGGACGTCGATCCGACGCAAGCGGCAGATACGCCCGCAGCGTCGGCGTCGATCCCGGACTATAACTACATTGATCTCGCCGCCTCGTGGCAGATCACGGATTGGGCGAAGCTGAAATTCGGCGTCATCAATGTGACGGATGAAGAAGCTCCGTTTGTCGAAACCGAAACGGGGTCGACGCCATACAACTCCGGCAACACCTATCCCTCCACGTACGACGTTCTGGGACGCGTGTTTACGGTTGGCGTGACGACCAAGTTCTAGCTTACCTCCACACCTGAGAACGGCGGCTCCACCCTTGGAGCCGCCGCATCTTTCCGGGCAAAGTGACGCCATGACCGAGGACATCACCCATCTCGTTCGCCAAGCCGAAGCGGCCGCGAATGCGGGTCAGTGGGCTGCGGCAGAGAAGCTGTGGTCCGATGTGCGGCGGCGCGATCCACGAAATCCAAAGGCCGCCTTCGGCCTTGGCGTTCACGCCATGCAGCGGCGCGACTTCAGCACGGCAGCAGCCTTGATCGAAGAAGCGCAGCGGGCTTCCCCCCACGATCCTTTCATGCTGCTTACCCTGTCGCGCGCCAAGCGCGATGCAGGAGACGAGGCCGGCGAAGGCGCCGCCATCGAGCGGGCGCTTGCGATCGACCCGTATTTCCTGCCGGCGCTTCTGGCCAAGGCTCAACGGCTGGAGCGCATCGGCAACGCCTCTGCTGCGGCGATGTTCTTCCGCAACGCGATCAAGGTCGCAGGCGCGGAAGTCATGTGGCCGGAAGTTCTGCGCGCCCAGCTTGTACACGCTCGCAACACAGCAGAGCGACACGCGCGCGATCACCATGCGCAACTGGATGAGGCACTGGCCCCCATGCTGTCGTCGCTCCCGCGCGCACAAGCCGAACGCTGGCGCGAAGCCGCGTCGGTGATGGCCGGGCTGACTGAGCCTTATCATCAGCACGCAAACCAGCTTCACGTCCCACGCCTTCCGGCGATCCCATTCTATGAACGAAGCAAATTTCCGTGGGCGGCTGAACTTGAATCGAAAACGGCTGTAATCCGCGAAGAGATGAAAGCCGCGCTCGCAGACGGGCGGCAGGACTTCCAGCCCTACATCAAGCTGCGCCCCGGCCAGCCGGTGGATCAGTGGCGCGAGCTGAATCAGTCAACGCGCTGGAGTCATTACGGACTCTGGCGCAACGGCCAGCCCAACGACGACCATCTCGCTAAATGTCCTGAGACGCGCCGGGCACTCGAAATGATCGATATGGCCGAGATCGCCGGCCTCTGCCCGAACGCCATGTTCTCGGCCCTCTCGCCCCACACCGGGATCCCGCCCCACACGGGCGAGACGAACGCCCGGCTGGTCGCCCACCTGCCGCTCGTCGTGCCCGAGAAATGCACCTACCGGGTCGGCTTCGAGCACCGCACCTGGAAAGAAGGCGAGCTTCTGGTGTTCGACGACACGATCGAACACACCGCCCGCAATAACAGCGACGAGTTGCGGATCATTCTCATCTTCGACGTCTGGAATCCGCTCCTCGCGGCCGAGGAACGCGACGTGGTCCGCGCCCTCGCCTCCGCCACCCGTGCGTTCAACGCCGCGCATTAACCGCTATCGCTGTTCGACAGAATTTCTGCCGTCGGCGCGATATGCGGCATGAGCTTGCGGCGAGCCCCCTCATCGCGGCTTTGGTTTCCGTGAGAGTGCAAAGGGCCGAAAGCGATTTGCTTGGGGCTGACCTGTGCGCAAGTCGCCTCACGGCGTGCAGTCCCACGCAATTAGTGACGCAGGACTGGCTATCCGATTGAAATTCTGTGCCCACCTGCTACGCGCTCATTTCCTGTAGTGATCTGATGAGTTTACGCGCATGGAAATGGGCCTTCCCCCGGCACAGGGTCTGTACGATCCCCGCAACGAGCACGATGCCTGTGGCGTCGGCTTCATTGCCGATGTGAAGGGCCGAAAATCGAACGCCATCGTGGCGCAAGGGCTCCAGATTCTCCTGAACCTGGACCATCGCGGCGCTGTGGGCGCGGACCCGTTGCTGGGCGATGGCGCAGGCATCCTGATCCAGATTCCGGACGCGCTTTTCCGCGACTGGGCGAAGACCGCGAAGGTCGAGCTTCCCAAGCCGGGCGACTATGCCGTGGCCATGTGCTTCCTCCCGCAGGACGAAGCCGCGCGCTATTTCGCGATGAACCAGTTCGCGAACTATCTCGCGAAGTCGAAGCAGGTGCTGCTCGGCTGGCGCGATGTGCCGACCGACCTCAAGGGCATCGGCAAGGCCGTGATCGATTCCATGCCGGTCATCAAACAGGCCGTCATCGCCAAGGGCTCGCCCGCGATGACGCAGGATGCGTTCGAGCGGAAGCTGCTCGCCATCCGCAAGGAAACGCAAAACCCGCTGGCGGAAGTTGCCCGCAAGAAGAACCTGCCGGGCCTTGCCGAATTCTACATGCCGTCGCTGTCGACGCGCACCATCGTCTATAAAGGCCTGCTGCTCGCAGGCCAGGTGGGCACGTTCTACAAGGACCTGACCGATCCCCTGTGCGAAAGCGCGCTGGCGCTGGTTCACCAACGCTTCTCGACTAACACCTTCCCGTCCTGGCGCCTTGCCCACCCGTATCGCTTCATTGCCCACAATGGAGAGATCAACACGGTACGCGGCAACGTGAACTGGATGTATGCGCGCCGCCGTTCGATGGAGAGCGCGCTGCTCGGCGCCGACCTCGACAAGATGTGGCCGCTGATCCCGCACGGTCAGTCGGACACGGCCTGCCTCGACAACGCACTCGAACTGCTGGTCGCGGGCGGCTATCCGCTGGCGCACGCCATGATGATGTTGATCCCCGAAGCCTGGGCCGGCAATCCGAACATGGACCCGACGCGCCGCGCTTTCTACGAATATCACGCCGCCCTGATGGAGCCATGGGACGGCCCCGCCGCCATCGCCTTCACCGACGGCCGCCAGATTGGCGCCACGCTCGACCGCAACGGTCTGCGCCCTGCGCGCTTCATCGTCACCGATGACGATGTTGTCGTGCTCGCTTCGGAATCTGGCGTGCTTCCGATCCCGGAAGAGAAGATCGTCCGCAAGTGGCGCCTCCAGCCCGGCAAAATGCTGCTGATCGACCTCGATGAAGGCCGCATCATCGAAGACGAGGAAATCAAGAACGCCATCGCGGGCAAACACCCGTATGACGACTGGCTTCACGAGATGCAGTTCAAGCTCACCGAGCTTTCCGATCCGGAAGAACCGCCGGGCCATATGGGCGACAACTCGGTCAGCCTGCTCGATCGCCAGCAGGCGTTCGGCTACACGCAGGAAGACATCTCGTTCTTCCTCGAACCGATGGCCGCCAATGGCGACGATCCGATCGGCTCCATGGGCGCCGACACGCCCATCGCGGTGCTGAGCCGGAAGCCGAAGCTGCTGTACAACTATTTCAAACAGAACTTCGCGCAGGTGACCAACCCGCCGATCGATCCGATCCGCGAAGAGCTGGTCATGTCGCTGGTGTCGATGATCGGACCGCGCCCTAACCTGCTCGGCCTTGCCGCTGGCACGCACAAGCGGCTTGAAGTGACGCAGCCGGTCCTGACCAACAATGACCTCGAGAAGATCCGCTCGATCTCCGAACTGGTCGACGGCACGTTCCGCACGGCGACGATCGACATCACATGGGATGCCGCCGAAGGCGCGGCAGGACTCAAAGCCGCGCTGGAACGCATCCGCATGGAAGCGACCGAGCACGTTCTGCAGGACATCAACATCCTGATCCTGTCGGACCGCGCGGTCAGCACCGACCGCATTCCGATGCCGGCTCTGCTGGCGCTGTCGGCGGTGCACCACAAGCTGGTGCGCCAGGGCCTGCGTATGCAGGTTGGCCTCGTCGTCGAGACAGGTGAAGCGCGCGAAGTGCATCACTTCTGTACCTTGGCCGGCTACGGCGCCGAAGCCGTGAACCCGTATCTCGCTTTCGAAACGCTGGAACAGATCCGGGTCAGCGAAGGCCTGAAGCTGACCGCCAAGGATGTGCAGAAGAACTACATCAAGGCGATCGGCAAAGGCATTCTCAAGGTCATGTCCAAGATGGGCATCTCGACCTACCAGTCGTATTGCGGCGCGCAGATCTTTGACGGCGTCGGCCTGTCTTCGGAACTGATCAACGAATACTTCACCGGCACGGCGACCACCATCGAAGGCGCCGGCCTGAACGAGATCGGCGAAGAAGCTGTTCGCCGTCACGTCAGCGCGTTCGGCGACAATCCGATCTATAAAGACCTGCTCGATGTCGGCGGCGATTATGCCTACCGCGTTCGCGGCGAGGATCACGCATGGACGCCGGACAGCATCGCGAAGCTGCAACATGCCGTTCGCGGCAATGTCTCGGCTGATTACGCAGCCTTCGCGCAATCGATCAACGAACAGAACGAGCGCCTGCTGACCATTCGCGGACTGATGCAGCTCAAGTTCGCCGACACGCCCATTCCGATAGAGGAAGTGGAGCCGGCGGCCGAGATCGTGAAACGCTTTGCAACCGGCGCGATGAGCTTCGGCTCGATCAGCCGCGAAGCGCACACCAACCTCGCCATCGCGATGAACCGCATCGGCGGCCGCTCCAACACCGGCGAGGGCGGCGAGGAATCCGACCGCTTCAAGCCGATGAAGAATGGCGACTCGATGCGCTCGCGCATCAAGCAGGTCGCCTCGGGGCGTTTTGGCGTGACTGCCGAGTATCTCGTCAACGCCGACGACATCCAGATCAAGATGGCGCAGGGTGCAAAGCCCGGCGAAGGCGGACAGCTGCCGGGTCACAAGGTCGACCAGAACATCGCCAAGGTTCGACATTCAACGCCGGGCGTCGGCTTGATCTCGCCGCCGCCGCACCACGACATCTATTCGATTGAGGATCTGGCCCAGCTGATCCACGACCTCAAGAACGTGAACCCGGTTGCGCGGATTTCCGTGAAGCTGGTGTCCGAAGTCGGCGTCGGCACGGTTGCCGCAGGCGTGTCCAAGGCACGGGCGGACCATGTGACGATCTCGGGCTTCGAAGGCGGCACAGGCGCATCGCCGCTCACTTCGCTGACGCACGCGGGTTCGCCGTGGGAGATCGGCCTCGCCGAAACCCAACAGACGCTGGTGCTGAACGAGCTGCGCGGCCGTATCGCCGTGCAGGTCGATGGTGGCCTGCGCACGGGCCGCGATGTGGCTATCGGCGCGCTGCTCGGCGCGGATGAGTTCGGCTTCTCGACGGCGCCGCTGGTCGCTTCCGGCTGCATCATGATGCGCAAGTGCCACCTCAATACCTGCCCGGTCGGCGTTGCGACGCAGGACCCTGTGCTGCGCGCGCGCTTTACCGGCGCGCCGGAACACGTGATCAACTACTTCTTCTTCGTGGCGGAAGAACTTCGCGGCATCATGGCCCAGCTCGGCTTCCGCAAGGTCGAGGAAATGGTCGGCCGTGTGGACCTGCTCGACATGCGCCCGGCGGTTGACCACTGGAAGGCCAAGGGCGTTGACCTGTCGAAGCTGCTCTACCAGCCCCAACCGAAAGCCGGCGTGGCGATCAAGGTCAGCGAGACGCAGAACCACGGCCTCGAAGGCGCGCTGGATCACAAGCTGATCAAGGCGGCCAAGGCCGCGCTCGGCAAGACGCCGAAGCCTGTTCAGATCAATGAGGTCGTCAACAACGTGAACCGCACGGTCGGCGCGATGCTGTCCGGGGAAGTCGCCAGGAAGTTTGGCCACGCCGGACTGCCGGACGACACAATCCAGATCTCGCTCACCGGAACAGCAGGCCAGAGCTTCGGCGCTTTCATCGCGCGCGGCGTGACGATCACGCTCGTGGGCGACGGCAACGACTATGTCGGCAAGGGTCTGTCAGGCGGGCGCGTGATCGTGAAACAGCCGGACAATGTTAAACGCGACCCGACGGAGAACATCATCGTCGGCAACACCGTGCTCTACGGCGCCATCGCGGGCGAGGCCTATTTCGAAGGCGTCGCGGGCGAGCGTTTCGCAGTGCGGAACTCCGGCGCTGTCGCTGTGGTGGAAGGCTGCGGCGACCATGGCTGCGAATACATGACGGGCGGCGTGGTGGTCGTACTTGGCGAGACGGGACGCAACTTCGCGGCCGGCATGTCTGGCGGCATCGCCTATGTGTACGATCCGAAGAAAGGCTTCGTCAGCCGCTGCAACCCGTCAATGGTTGCGCTTGAGCCGCTGAAACCGGCTGAAGGCGGTCCGGACGCGGACGCTCCACAGCAACGCTCGCTTGCCGTCGACAACAATGGCATGGGCGACATGCTGCGGTTCGACGCGGAACGCCTGCGCATCCTGGTGGAGCGCCACCTGCTCCACACCGGCAGCGCGCGCGCACGCGAGCTGCTCGACAACTGGAGCGAAGCACTCACCCACTTTGTCAAGGTCATGCCCACCGATTACGCACGCGCACTTAAGGACATGCAGTCCGAGCGCCAGCGCATCGTCGCGGCAGAGTAGAGTCAGGGGACACACATGGGCAAACCCACAGGCTTCCTCGAATACGAGAAGAAAGAGCGCGGCTACGAGAAGCCGGAATCTCGCAAGAAGAACTACGGCGAGTTCCTCAAGCGGATGGACAACGCCGAAGTCCGCACGCAGGCGGCGCGCTGCATGAACTGCGGTATTCCGTTCTGCTCCGGCACCGGCTCCGTCGCGCCGGGCGCGCCCGGCTGCCCGGTGAACAACCAGATTCCGGACTGGAACGATCTGGTCTATCGCGACCACTGGAAGCCCGCGCTGGAGAACCTGCACTCCACCAACAACTTCCCGGAATTTACCGGCCGCGTCTGCCCCGCCCCGTGCGAGGCGTCGTGCACGCTGAACATCAACGAGAACCCCGTCTCGATCAAAACCATTGAGTGCGAGATCGTCGACCGCGGCTGGGACGAAGGCTGGATCAAGCCGCAACTCGCCCCGCGCGGCACGGGCAAGCGCGTCGCCATCGTGGGCTCGGGCCCTGCCGGCCTCGCCTGCGCCCAGCAGCTCGCCCGCGCCGGCCATGCGCCGACCGTGTTCGAGAAGAGCGACCGCATCGGCGGCCTGCTCCGCTACGGCATTCCTGACTTCAAGATGGAGAAGAAGCACATCGATCTTCGCATCCGTCAGATGGAAGGCGAAGGCGTGATCTTCCGTCCGCGTATGCACATCGGCATCGATGTCTCGGTGCAGCGCCTTCTGGACGATTATCAGGTGCTCGTGCTCGCCGGCGGCGCAGAGAAGCCGCGCGACCTGCCGATCCCCGGCCGTGAGCTGGACGGCATCCACCCCGCCATGGATTTTCTCACGCAGCAGAACAAGCGCGTCGCGGGCGACGACGAGAAGACGGCTGCGCCGGAAGGCACTATCACCGCAGCGGGCAAGCATGTCGTCGTCATCGGCGGCGGCGATACCGGCTCGGACTGCATCGGCACATCGAACCGGCATGGCGCGGCTTCGGTCACGCAGCTCGAAATCATGCCCCAGCCGCCAACCAAAGAGAACAAGGCCATGACCTGGCCGGACTGGCCGCTGAAGCTCCGCACCTCGTCCTCGCACGAAGAAGGCTGCGAGCGTGATTTCGCGGTCGTGACCAAGCGCGCGATCGGCGAAGGCGGCAAGATTACAGCGCTCGTATGCTCGCGCGTCGAATGGGTGCGCGGTGCGAACGGCATGGAGATGAAGGAAGTCGCCGGCAGCGAGTTCGAGCTGAAGGCCGATCTGGTCCTGCTCGCGATGGGCTTCACCGGCCCTGTCCTGCCGGGGCTGGTTGACCAGACGCGCGCAACACTCGACCCGCGCGGCAACGTGCTGGCGAGCACCAACGACTACAAGACATCGACGGACAAGATCTTCGCTTGCGGAGATATGCGTCGTGGCCAGTCGCTGGTGGTGTGGGCGATCCGTGAAGGGCGTCAGTGCGCCCGCTCAGTCGACGAATACCTGATGGGTTCGTCCAGCCTGCCGCGCTGACGCGACACGTTCGCAAACTCCGACTGATCATACGACAAGTGACGCGCGCTTTGCTGCGCTGCGGCACCTGTCGAAAGTCGTTGCGACCCCCATGGACCTTTTCCGCGAAGCGGGAGTAGGCTTGGTCCCACGGGTACTGGAATGCGTTAGCGCCAGAACAGGGGTCCGCCTTTGAAGGCAACGGACATCAGCCGTCCAGACTACTTTCATAAAGTCGTCGACTGCCAATGGGCATGTCCAGCGCACACGCCCGTGCCCGAATACATCAGGCTGATTGCGGACCGACGTTATACTGAAGCGTATCTCGTCAACTGGAAGTCGAACGTGTTCCCCGGAATTCTCGGGCGGACCTGCGACAGGCCATGTGAGCCCGCCTGCAGGCGCGGGCGTGTTGAAGAGGACCCGGTGGCGATTTGCCGCCTGAAAAGGGTGGCTGCCGACAACAAGGCAGACTTCGCATCCCTTCTGCCCAAGGTCGCCCCGCGCAATGGCAAGAAGATCGCGTGTGTGGGCGCCGGGCCGTCTTCCCTGACAGTCGCTAGAGACCTCGCCCCGCTGGGCTATGAAGTCCACGTCTATGACGGGGACAAGAAGGCCGGCGGCATGATCCGCAGCCAGATACCGCGCTTCAGGCTTCCGGAAGAAGTTATCGACGAAGAGGTCGGCTACATCACCAGCCTCGGCCCGGTGATGCACCTGACCGAGCGCGTCGACTCGCTGAAGGCCCTGATGGCTGAAGGCTATGACGCGATCTTCGTGGGCACGGGCGCGCCGCGTGGCCGCGATCTCGACATTCCGGGCCGCAAGGAAGGCGCGGCGAACATCCATATCGGCATCGACTGGCTGTCGAACGTCTCGTTCGAACACACCAGCAAGATCGGCAAGCGCGTGATCGTCCTCGGCGGCGGCAACACGGCGATGGATTGCTGCCGCACCTCACGCAGGCTCGGCGGAGAGGATGTGAAAGTCATCGTGCGGTCCGGCTTCGACGAAATGAAGGCGTCTCCCTGGGAGAAGGAAGACGCGATGCACGAAGATATTCCGATCATCAACTTCCTCAATCCGCGTGAGTTCACCCACAAGGACGGCAAGCTCACCGGCGTCACCTTCCAGAAGATGCAGTGGGCGAAGGACGAGAAAGGCAAGCGCAGCCTCGTTCCAACCGGCGAGCCGGACCAGCATTTCGAATGCGATGACGTGCTGATCGCCGTGGGACAGGAAAACTCCTTCCCATGGATCGAGCGCGACGTCGGCATGGACTTCGACAAATGGGGCATGCCCGTTGTCGGACAGGAGACGATGCAATCGACCATCCCGAACGTTTTCTTCGGTGGCGACGCGGCATTTGGGCCCAAAAACATCATCTGGGCGGTGGCGCATGGGCATGCAGCCGCCGTCTCGATCGACATGTTTCTGAGCGGCCAGGATATCAGCGTGCGACCCGCGCCGGGCGTCACCGTGATCTCCCAGAAGATGGGCATCCACGAGTGGAGCTATGACAACGATATATCCAACGACCTGCGCTTCAAGGTTCCGCATCGCGACAAGGCGCAGTCGCTGAAGGATGTGAAAGCCGAGGTTGAGCTGGGCTTCGACCAGGGGCTGGGCTTCAAGGAGGCGCAACGCTGTCTCAATTGCGATGTGCAGACGGTATTCACACCGAAGGTTTGCATCGAGTGCGACGCCTGCGTCGATATCTGCCCGATGGATTGTATCACCTTCACTGACGATGGCGACGAGAAGGAGTTGCGCGAGCGACTGAAAGCGCCCGCGTTCAACTTCGCGCAGGATCTTTATGTAGCTGACGGCTTGCCAACCGGCCGCGTGATGGTGAAGGACGAGGATGTCTGTCTTCATTGCGGCCTTTGCGCCGAGCGTTGCCCAACGGGCGCGTGGGACATGCAGAAATACCTGATCGACATCACGCAGGCAGGACCGAAATGCCGGACACGGTAACGCAGGCCAGCTCCTTCAAGCCCGCCCCGCTGGCGGCCGTGAATGACTTCGTCGTGAAATTTGCCAACGTGAATGGGTCGGGCTCGGCTTCGGCCAACGGCCTGTTTGCCAAGTCGATCATTCGCATGGGCGTGCCGGTCGCGGCGCGCAACATCTTTCCGTCCAACATTCAGGGCCTGCCGACCTGGTATGAGGTGCGCGTCTCCGGCGCAGGGCATCTCGGGCGGCGCGGCGGCGTTGACCTTGCTGTGCCGCTGAACCCACAGACCTGGGACGACGACGTGAAGGAGATCGTGCCAGGAGGCTATCTCTTCTACGACTCGACCAAGCCCCTGCCCGCCTCGAAATTCCGCGACGATATCCACGTCATCGGCGTGCCACTGACGGCGATCTGCAACGAGGCGTACTCGGTTCCGCGCGAACGGCAGCTGTTCAAGAACATCTGCTATGTCGGCGCGCTGTCGTGGCTGATCAGTATCGAACCGGCCGTGATCGAGCAGCTGCTGAAGGAAGAGTTTGCTTCCAAGCCCAAATTGATCCCGGCCAATCTTGCGGCTTTCAATCTCGGCCGCGACTGGGCCAAAGCCAATCTCAAGCCTATCGGCCTGCAGCTCCACAGATCGGACGCAGTCGGCAATCGCATCTTCGTCGAAGGCAATGCAGCGGCGGCTCTTGGTGCGGTTTATGGCGGGGCGACCGTCTGCGCATGGTATCCGATCACGCCATCGACCTCGCTGGCGGAAGCGTTCACGGGATACTGCGAGGATTTCCGTACCGCGCCGGATGGCTCGAAGAAATACGCCATCGTGCAGTGCGAGGACGAGATCGCTTCGATTGGCGTGGTTGTCGGCGCAGGCTGGAACGGCGCACGTTCTTTCACCTGCACGTCCGGTCCCGGCATCTCGCTGATGAACGAGTTCATCGGGCTGTCCTACTTCGCTGAGATACCCGCCGTGATCTTCGACGTGCAGCGCGGCGGCCCGTCCACCGGCATGCCGACGCGAACACAACAGTCGGATCTGCTGATGGCCGCTTATGCCAGCCATGGCGACACCAAGCATGTAATGCTGTTGCCATCCGACCCCGGCGAGTGCTTCGAGTTCGGGGCGCTGTCGTTTGATCTGGCCGAGCGACTGCAATCGACCGTGTTTGTCATGCTCGACCTCGACATCGGGATGCAGGAATGGCTGGTCGAGCCGTTCGAATGGGACGACAGCCGGAAACTGGACCGCGGCAAGGTGATGACCGCGGAGGAGCTGGAGGCCGGCAAGTTCTTCGGTCGCTATACCGATGTGGACGGCGACGGAATTCCGTTCCGCACCTATCCCGGCACGCACCCGACCAAGGGCGCCTATTTCACGCGCGGCACATCGCGTAACAGGATGGCGGGATATTCGGAAAAGGGCGTCGATTATCAGGACAACATGGAGCGGCTGCTCAAGAAATTTCACACAGCCGCCGCACTCGTGCCCAAGCCCGTGATGCGGCCGGCGAAGCAGGCGACAAAGATTGGAGCGATCTATTTCGGCTCCACCACCCCTGCCATGCACGAAGCGCTGGAACAGCTGGAAGCGCAGGGGCACCATATCGACGCGATGCGCGTGCGCGGATTCCCGTTCGGGCAGGACGTATACGATTTCATCCATGCGCACGACGAAATCTGCGTCGTGGAGCAGAACCGGGATGCGCAGTTGCGCTCGCTGTTGATGATCGAAGGCGGGATTGATGCCTCTCACCTCACCTCGATCCTGCATTACGACGGAACGCCGATTACGGCGCGCTTCCTGATCGACGCCATCGGTAAACGGCTCGACGCCCGCAAGGCAACGCGCCAGATCACGACCAAGACGTAGGACAGGACAATGACCTACATTCTGAAGCCGAAACTGCATCACCCTGCACTGCCCAAGAACCAGCTTGGCTTTACGCGGCGGGATTATGAGGGGCGGGTCTCGACGCTGTGCGCCGGGTGCGGGCATGACTCGATCAGCGCGGCGATTGTGCAGGCGGCGTTCGAGCTGGATATCGAGCCGCATCGGCTGGCAAAGATGTCGGGGATCGGCTGTTCGTCGAAAACGCCTGACTATTTTCTCGGGCAGAGCCACGGGTTCAACAGCGTGCACGGGCGGATGCCGTCTGTTCTGACTGGAGCGAACCTTGCGAACCGGGATCTGATCTATCTGGGCGTTTCGGGCGACGGCGACAGTGCTTCGATCGGACTGGGTCAGTTCGCGCACTCGATCCGGCGCGGCGTGAACATGAGCTATATTGTCGAGAACAATGGCGTTTACGGACTCACGAAAGGCCAGTTCTCCGCGACATCGGACAAGGGGTCGAAGTCCAAGAAGGGCGTCGAGAATACCGAGAGCGGAATCGATCTCGTCGCGCTCGCCCTGCAACTGGGCGCGACTTATGTGGGGCGATCGTTTTCGGGTGACAAGGAACAGCTTGTCCCTCTGATCAAGGGTGCGCTGTCGCATCATGGGCCGGCGTTCATCGATGTGATCAGCCCGTGCGTGGCTTTTAATAACCATGCGGGATCGACCAAGAGTTTCGACTATGTCCGCGAGCATAATGAAGCGGTGAACCGGCTCGACGTGATCCTTGGGCGGGCGCCGATCACGACCAGCTACGCGCCGGGCCAAGTGCGCGAGGTGACGCAGCATGATGGATCTGTATTGCGGCTGCGGAAACTGCATGAGGAGTATGATCCGACCAACAAGATCGTGGCGGCGAACTATCTGCAGGAGCGTCATGCAGAGGGCGAGATCGTGACGGGGCTGCTGTTCGTCGATCCCGAGGCGACGGATCTGCATGATCGACTGGGAACGACGGAGACTCCGTTGAACCAGTTGGGCACGGACCAGCTGACGCCGGGTAGCGCAGCGCTTGCCAAGATCAATGCCGGGCTGCGATAGAAGCCTGCATGAAAAACCTTGCGACTGACTTCCTCGAAGAGAGTGCGTCCCTGCACGCGCTAGTGGCGCCGCTGAGCGATGCGGAGCTCCAGCAGAAAACAGCTTTCAAGGACTGGACGATCAACCGGGTGATCCAGCATCTGCACGTCTGGAATCTGGCGGCGGGGCTTTCGCTGAAGGGCGATGGTTCTTTCGAAACGTATTATTCCGGGCTTGAAGCACACCGCGCGGCGGGCGGGACGATGGGGAGTTACGAGACGGAGTGGCTGGGTGGGTTGGCTGGCAGAGCCTTGGTTGAAGCCTGGAAGGCCGGGTTTGATGAAACGGTAGAGCGCTTTTCCCGCGCTGACCCATCGGGGCGGGTGAAATGGGCGGGGCCTGACATGAGCGTCCGGTCTTCGCTGACGGCCCGGCTGATGGAGACATGGGCGCACGGACAGGAAGTGTTCGATGTGCTGGGCGTAGTCCGCCGGAATGGCGACCGCATCCGAAATATCGTGGTGCTGGGCAACAACACTTATGGATGGACCTTCAAGGTAAGGCGCGAGGCGGCGCCTGAGCCCCGACCACATCTGAAGCTGACAGCGCCGTCCGGCGAGGTGTGGCTCTACAACGATCCAAGCGAGAGCGAAGTGATCGAGGGACTGGCGGAAGAGTTCTGTCAGGTCGTGACACAGGTGCGGAATATCGCAGATACCGGTCTGAAGGTCGTTGGTGCAAATGCGCGGAACTGGATGTCGAAGGCGCAGTGTTTCGCTGGTGACGCGGAGACGCCGCCGGCGGCGGGGACGCGCAGGACGGCATCGCGTTAGCGCAGCGGGAGGAACTCACTCAGCGGGCGGCCTTGGGCGCACTTGGCGAGGTTGGCGCGCAGATTGGGGAGGAAGGTCTTGTGGAACTCCACGAGGCGATCCAGGCGCTCGGCATTGGCGAAGTGGGTTTCGGAATCCTTGAAGGCGCTGCATACGAGATCGCGGCGGCCGGCTTTCTGCGCAATGCCGCCGAGCATAAGTTCGCCCCAGCCGGCGTCGGCACCTGAGCTGGTTTCATCCATGTCTGCAATCTTGGCGGCGACGATGCGTTGCTGTTCGGCGATGGCTTCATCAAAGCGACCGACATTGGCAAGGTGCTGGGCGTAGGCTTCGCCGACCATGATGCGCAGGACGCGGGCCGACTCGTCGCGATCCTCGATGGCGACGAGACGCTCGGCCGCGCGCTGCGCGCTTTCCAGGAGGTCTGCGGCCTCCTCGGCCTTGTCGAGTTCCGCGCCGGCGGCATAGGCGTCCGCCCCGCTCCAGCCGATCATGTAGAGCAGGAAGGGGTCGCCCGACGATTTACGTTCGGCCGCTGCAAACGCGTCGTGAGCTGCGCGCATGACGGGGTAGCCTTCGGCGCGGCGGCCCATCAGATGCCAGGCGAGGCCGCGATTGTAGGCAGCGTAGGCGTGTTCGATCACGGCGGCGTCGCCCTGCTCTTGCGCGGGCCAGGCGTTGACGAAGGCATCGTGCTGATCGGCGGCGATGACGAGCTCTTCGTATTCCTCGTTGGCGGTGTGGCGTTCCATCTCCGCGCGGCTGAGGTCGCGCTGGGCGACGCGCCAGCTGCGATCGCGCCGGGCTTCGGGAACGCGCGCGATGGCGGCCTTGCCGGCGTTGAGCAGTTTGAGTGACGTCTCGGCGTCGGTATGTTTGTAGAACTCGATCAGGCTGGCGATGGCCTCGATCTGCCCTTCGGAGATGGCGATTGCCGGCGCGTCGCCGAATTCGGCGCGGACGCTTGCAAGCATGGCGCGCGCCTTCTGCAGGTTCTCGCCCGCGAATTTGTCGAGGCCGAGATTGCGCTCGAGCGGGGAGGCCTGGATTTCGGCAAGGCGGATGAGGCCTTTTGCTGTTTCCAGGCGCAACTCGCGTCCTGCATTTGGCGTGACGACGAGCTTGTCGAGATAGGTCTGCGCTTTTTCGGCAAGGTCGGCGCGTGCGGTTGTGTTGCCGGGTACGGAGCGGAGCTGTTCGTTGAGATCAAACAAAAGGTAGTTGGCGAGCGTTCTGACATCTTCGAAGCGTTGGGCTTCGGCCAAGCGCGCAGCGTCTGCGCGGAAAAAGGCGATGCCGGTAGCGGCGAAGGCGCCGAGCAGTACAGCGACGCCCAGGCCCGTCGCCCATGCGGCGCGTTGATGTCGGCCGAGGAACTTCGTGAAGGCGTAGCGGCGGCCGCCTGTGTGAGCCGCGACGGGATAGCCGTCTCGCCAGGCGCGCAGGTCTGCCGCGAAGAGATCGACGGAGGCGTAGCGGTCGTCTGGATCGAGGGCGGTGGCGCGGGCAATGATATCCGTGAGTTCGGCGTCGCCTTTCGCGTCGTCGAGCAGCTTCTCGGCCAACTTGCCGAGGGAATAGACGTCGGCGACGGTGGTGGGCTCTGCGGCTGTCATGCGTTCGGGGGCAGCGAAGCCGGGCGTGAGGCTGAGCGTATGGAGCGAGCCGCTGCCGCTGGTGGGCGGCGGCGGCGGCGCGGCTTCGCGGGTGCCGGCAGGGCGCGCGATGCCGAAGTCGATCAGCTTCACGACGCCGGCGGCTGTGACCATGACGTTCGACGGTGTGATGTCGCGATGGACGATGAGGTTGGCGTGGGCGAAGGAGACAGCAGCGCAGGCTTGCAGCAGCTTGTCGATGCGATCATTGCGAGAAGGCTTGTTGGCGTCGGCCCATGCGAGGAGCGCCGTGCCCTCCACATATTCCATGATGATGTAGGGCGAGCCGTCTTCTGTTTCGCCGCCATCGAAGAGTTGCGCGATATTGGGGTGGCGGAGCTGGGCGAGGATCTGGCGTTCGCGGCGGAAACGGTCGACGAGACGTTGTGACAGGAGGCCGGGGCGGATGATCTTGATGGCGGCGAGGTGCTCGAAGTCTCCACGGTCGCGCTTGGCGAGATAGACGGAGCCCATGCCACCGGCGCCGATGCGCTCGGAGATGGCGTAGCCCGCGAGGCGGCTTGGCGCTGGGTCTTCCTTTTCGATAGAGGCGACGGCGCCGCCTGTGAGCAAGGCGACGGTGGCTTCGGCATCGATCAAGGCGCGCAGGCGAGCGAGCAGCGCGGGGCGGCCGGCCGTGTTTGCGGTGAGCCACGCATCGGGGTCCGCAGGCTCGGCTTCGAGGAAAGCCTCGAACAGGGCGAGCGCTTCGCGATCGAGCGCGATGTCGCTCATTCGTCGATCGGGTTGCTGAGCGCGTCGAGCAGCCAGGAGCGCGCCACCTGCCAGCGGCGCTTGACCGTGGGTTCGGACATGCCGGTCGCGACGGCGACGTCCTCAACCGTCATCCCCCCGAAATAACGCATTTCCACAAGCTCCGCGAGTTGGGCGTCGAGCACCTTCAACCTGACAAGCGCGGAATCGAGGACAAGCAGATCAAAGCGCTGATCACCGTCGACCTGCGTGGTGAGTTCAACCTTGTGATGGTGGCGTTTGCCGGCGTTTTTGGAGCGGGCGTGGTCGACCAGGATGTTGCGCATGATGCGCGAGGCGAGCGCAAGCATGTGGGTGCGGTCGGTGATCGACAGGCCATCCGAAGTGGCGATGCGCATCACGGATTCGTTGATCAGGTCGCCGGTGGAGAGGGATGTGCCCCGCTCTGCCCGCAGGCGGGCGGCGGCGATGGTCGAGAGTTCCGGGTGGAGGCGGGCGATGAGCGTGTTGCGGGCGTCGACGGCGCCGCCACGCCATTCGGCGAGGAGCTGGGCCGTTTTGGGCTCGCCTTCCATGCTCAAGCTGGTTCCCCGCAGCCAATATCAGCCATTTTCAGCCAATCTGACGATCTTGCAAGGATTCTGCCTTCGCGGGGCGTGTCAGTAGCGCAGATGGGGGCGGCGGACGGCGGCCCATGCCTGTTCGTCGGGCTGGGTGATGGCGTCGAGGTCGCCGGGCTGGGCGGCGGGGTCGTCGACCCATTCGCGCAGGAGGGGGCTGCCATTGATGACGTCGATGGGGAGTTTGCCGAGTTCGTACTCGTACGGGAAGTCACGCCAGAGCGGGTAGTCCGGGTAGAGGTTGCGGACGACCTTGAAGGCGAGCGACTGGATGCGCCAGGGCTGGAAGGCCTGATGGTCGTAGAAGGTTGGGTCTTCGGTGTGGATCTGGACGCCGGAGCAGAGCTTGCCGACGTGCTTGTGGAAGGTGGGCTCGAACCAGCAGTCGCGCAGCTTGCAGCCGCGCAGCCATTGCGGGGCGAGATTGTGCATTTCGAGAATGACCCGGCGGGCGTCAATGTCCGGAGCGCCGAAGAGTTCGAGCGGGCGGGTGGTGCCCCTGCCCTCTGACAAGGTTGCGCCTTCGAGCATGACCGTGCCGGCATAGGCACGAGCCATCCAGAGATTGGGCGCGTTGGGGCTGGGGTTGATCCAGGTGCGTTCGTAGAGCGGCCAGCCGTGGCCGGGGGCGGCGTCGGGCTGGTAGCCTTCCATTTCGATGACACGGTAGTCAACGTCGAGCTTGTAGTGCTCGATGAACCAATGGCCGAGCTCGCCGAGGGTGAGGCCGTGGCGCATCGGCATGGGGCCGGCGCCGACGAAGCTTTCCCAGCCCTTGCGAAGTGTCAGGCCCTCGATGGGGCGGCCAGCGGGGTTCGGGCGGTCGAGCACCCAGACGGACTTGCCCTCTTTCGCAGCGGCTTCGAGGACGTAGAGCAGCGTGGTGATGAAGGTGTAGATGCGGCAGCCGAGATCCTGCAGGTCGATCAGCACGACGTCGAACGTGCCCATCTGCTGGCCGGTGGGGCGGCGCTGTTCGCCGTAGAGACTGAAGACCGGGATGCCGAGGATCGGATCATCAAAATCCGGGCTCTCGACCATGTTGTCCTGCTTGTCGCCGCGCATCCCATGCTGCGGGCCGAAGGCGGACGAGAGCTTGATGTCGCCGGTGGCGGCGAGTGCGTCGAGCGTGTGGGTGAGATCGCGCGTGACGGAGGCCGGGTGCGCGACGAGGGACACGCGCTTGCCCTTCAGGGGGGCGCGGAGAGCGGGGTCAGCGAGGAGGCGATCGATGCCGAATTTCATGACTTAATCTGCTGAAGGAAGTCGCAGGGCAAAGCAATCCGCATGGTGGAAATCCGGCTTTCCCACGGGATGTTTGAGCGCCCAGTAGGACCGGATGCCCGAGAGGCCTTCGAGAATCACGGACAAGCCGACTTTCCACGGGCCTTCCAGATTCGGCAGGCGACGCAGGTCGAACGTGGCGCTCAGATCGAAGCGGTCACCGAAGGCGCGGGTGCCGACGCCGGGGTCGGTCGCTTCGGCGATATTGGTCATGCCGGAGCGGTGGCTTTTGAAATGGTAGGCGGCCCACTGGCCCGTGGGGGACAGATTGACCTCGCTATAGCCGCTGCCCTGCTCCGGCATCATGAAAGCTTCGAAACAGGAATGTTTCCAGAGCTCGTCAGCACGGGTGGGATTGGCCAGCTCAGGTAGGGCCAGTTGCCCGATATCGCCGGTGACGGTGAACCGAAGCGCGAGGCTTTCGGCAGTGCGTGTGATCTCGGCATCTATCGCATTGGCGGGCGATACCGAAGACGGGTGTCGAGTCAGGGCGTGGCGCATACCGACGTGTAGCGCTGCCCGGGATCGCTCGCCAGAGGCGGTCTATTCCGCTGGCGTGATGACCGGATCGACATCGCCCTTGCCGCGGCGGCTACGTTTCGACTTCTTCTGCTTCTTTTCGCCGGGGGCGAGCAGCAGGTAGAGCGGCGGCGTGACGATACGGGCTAGCAACGTGGAAGTAATGAGGCCGCCAATGATGACCATAGCAAGCGGCGAATAGAGCGGCGAGCGCTCCATCACCAGCGGGATCATGCCGCCAATGGCCGTCATCGAGGTGAGCAGCACCGGCAGGAAGCGGACTTCGCCCGCTTTCTCGATGGCTTCGCGTAGCGGCGTTCCGCGTTCACGCTCCTGGTTCGCGAACTCAACCAGCAGGATCGAGTTTTTGATTTCGATGCCTATCAGGGCGATGAAGCCGATGATCGAGGTGTAGGACAGCGACTCCTTGCCGATGAACAGCGCGATCAGGCCACCCATGATACCGAACGGGATAACGAACGCCACGACGGCGGCGCTGGAGAACGAACCGAATTCCAGCAGCAGCACAGCAAGGATGCCGAAGCAGGCAATGATGATGGCTGGGCCAAACCCGCCGAAGCTTCTCGATTGCGCTTCCGCCTCGCCGCCATACGAGATGGAGTAGCCGGGCGGCAATTTGAGCGGGCTGAGCTTCGCAGCAACGGCGCGCGTCACTTCACCCGCCAGACGGCCGGGTTGCGTGAAGGCAGTGATCGTGACGGTACGCTCCCGCTCGTAGCGGCTGATCCGGGAAGGACCGGCGGAGAGCGTCGGCTTGGCGAACTCCGACAGGGGCGCAGCTGCGCCGGTGTTAGTCCAGATATAGAGCTTGTTGACGTCCTCGATCTTCATGCGTTCGGCGCGTGGGGCGCGGACGACGATTGGATACGAGTCCCCCACGGGGTCACGGAATGTAGCAACACGGGCGCCGCCGATGGCGATGCGAAGGGTCTGGTCGATCGCGCCTGCTGGAACGCCGCGAAGGGCAGCGACTTCGGTATCGATGTTGAGATTGAGATCTACCAGCTTCTCGCCGAGCGGGTTACGAACGTTGCGCGTGCCGTCGGCTTCGGTGACGAGGCGTTCGACTTGCGAGGCGAGGTCGGTGAGGACATTAATGTCGGCCCCGCGGACGCGGACAGCGATAGGCGCTTCGATAGGCGGACCGTTGAGGAAGCGCTTCACGTTGAAGCGCGCGCCGGCGAACGTCGAAAGCTCGTTGCGAAGCGCTTCGAGTTCGGCATGGCCGGTTTCGGCTTCCCAATGGTCAAAGCGGGCATAGATGTCGCCGACATTCGACTGCGTTTCGGAAGGCTGTTCATTGTAATAGACGCGAGGGTTGCCCCTGCCCGCGTTCGAGAAACGCCAGCTGATGTTCTCGTGCTTGGCCAGCACGCCGTCAGCGAACTGCACGGCGCGATCCGTCTCGGTGACAGAGACGCCTTGCGGTAGCTCCACGCGAACGAGGAAGTACGGACTGTCGTTTTCGGGGAAAAGGCTGAAGCCGAGCTTGGGAACCAGCGTCAGCGTGGCGGCGAACAAGGCCAGGCCGATTGCGATGGTGATGCGCGGGAAAGACAGCGCGATATGGAGGATAGGACGATAGACAGCGTGGATGCCGCCCATGATGACGTCGAGAAAGACGTTGCCATGATTCTTACGCGGCAGCAGCCGGCTGGCGAGGAACGGAATAACGCTCAGCGCCACGAAGAGCGACGCGGCGATGGTGCAGACGACAGCCATCGGCAGTGAGCGCGTGAAGTCGCCTGCAGCTTCCGGCAGGTTGAGTAGCGGCACGAAGGCCAGCAGCAGGGCCGCCGTACAGCCGACGACGGCGACGTTGATCTCTTTGACACCTTCAAGCGCCGCGTCGCGAGGCGTGAGGCCGCTTCGCAGGTGGCGCGCGATGTTCTCTGTCACCACGATGGAGTCGTCGACCAGCAGGCCAAGCGCCAACACGAAGCCAGCGATCGAGAGCTGGTTCAGCGAATAGCCGAGAATGTTGAGGACCGTGATGCCGATCGCGAACGAGAACGGGATCGAGACCATGACGATGAGCGAGGCGCGGAAGCCAAGCGGCAGCAGCGTGAGCAGAACGAGCGCAATTGCGATGCCGAGGTCTCGCCCCAGCGACGAGAGGCGGTGGGCGACGGTTTCGGACTGATCAAAGCCGCGTTCGAGCTTGATCTCCGGCGGAAGGCGCGGCTCGAATGCATCGACGCGCGCCTTTAGGGCATCCATGACCGTGAAGATCGTGGCGCCGAGCTTTGCGCGGGCCGTGACGAAGATGGCGCGTTTGCCGCTGTAGCGCGTGATGTGGGTCTGTTCGTCGTTGGTCCATTCGACATTGGCGATGTCGCCGACGCGGACAGTGGATCCATTGCCGCTGCGAAGGACGACGTCGCGGATTTCCTGCACGCTATCGAACGGGCCGGTGGCTTCGACGTTGAACCGGCGGCCACTGCTTTCGACGGAGCCGATGGGAAGGTCAGCCCCTTCCCGCTCCAGCGCTTCGGTGACGGCGCCGAGGGGAAGCTGATAGGCGGCGAGCTTGTCGAGATCGACGGTGACGCGGACTTCGGCGGTGGGCACACCCCAGATTTCTGCCTGTTGCACGCCGGGGGCGCGCTCCATCGCATCGCGCAGTTCGCGGGCGTAGGCATCGAGCTGGCGCATGGGCGCGGTTTCGCTGACCAGCGCCATCTGCACGATGCTGGTCTGGGCGGGGTTGGCGCGGTCGGCCCGGATCATGGTGATGCCGGCGGGGAGCGTCGGGCGGATCACGTTCAGTTCGCGAACGACCTCGTCATACTTCTTCTCAGGATCGGTGCCGTATTCGAACTGCACGCTGATCGAAGCGAGGCCGGCGCTGCTGTTGGAGGAAATGGTGTCGACGTATTCGAGACCGTTGAGCGCGGTCTCGATCGGGATGGCGACGACGCGCTCCATCTGCTCAGGGTCAGCACCCGGCAGGACGACGAACACGCCGACGCCGGCGAACTTCACGATGGGGTCTTCCGATTTCGGAATGGCCTGCACGTTGGCCAGGCCAAGCGCGAAAAGCATAACGAAGACGATGAGCGTGAACTGCCAGCGCTCGATGAAGAAGCGTGTGATCGCCTGCATGGTCTATTCCTGGCGGAATTTGACGGTGTCGCCGTCGCGCACCATGGAAGCGCCGCGCGTGATGATCGCCTCGCCCGGCTGGAGGCCAGAGATTACGACCACCCCGGCATCGGTGACGCCTTCGGTCTGAATCGACCGCCGCGTGGCTTTGCCCGCAGCGTCGACAACATAGACCATGCCCTGATCAGAGCGCGCATCGATCAGCGAAATCGCGGGGATCAGGTAGCGGGATTTTTCGACCTGCCCGACGACGGGCTTGGCGGCGATCAGGACTTCGGCGACTTCGCCACTCTTGAGGTCTTTCGGATCGTCGAGGCGGACCTCGACTTCGAAGGTACCCATGTTGGCGGCCATTTTCGGGGAGACTTGCGAGACCTTGCCCGAGCGGCGTTCGCGACCGGCAATGTTGACCTGCGCGACGTCTCCGACACGGACCTGCGAGACATCGACGGATGACAGCTGGGCGCGGACGATGATGCCTGTGCGGTCTTCGCCGAGTTGCAGGATGGCCTGCCCGGCAGTGACCATCTGGCCGCGTTCAGCGTCGCGGCGGAGGATGACGCCGGTTGCGGGGGCGACGACCGACACGATCTCTCGCGCGCGTTCGAGCGCGAGGCGGGCGTTGTCGAGGTCAGCTTGCGAGGCGGCGCCGGCGGCGTGGAGGCGACTGACGCGATCGAAGGTCTGTTGCGCGGTCTGGCGGACGATTTCCGATTCGGCGGGGTCAGCGCCGACCGACGTGCGGCGGAGGGTAGCGAGAGTCTGGCCGGCATAGACGCGCGCGCCATCATCGACGAGCAGGGTTTCGATCCTGCCAGGGACGCCGAACGACAGGAGCGTCTCGCTCTTGTAGGCTACCAGTCCGCTGGCGCGCAGGACGCCCGCTTGCTGAGTTTGCGCAATGCGATAGACTTCAACTTCGACAGGGGCGACGGCTTGCGACTTTGCCGCTTCCGCCTTCTGCTCGCCTGGCGTACACCCTGCCGCCGTGAAGGCCAGAAGCGCCGCAGCCACCCAAATTTCCGATCGCATAGTCATGCCCGTCACCCGCAGTTTGCTAGACACTGTCTATTTTATTTTTTACGCCGTCAATAATTAATCTTGGCAGCCGCGATACACGGCTGCGTGACGAGCAATTCCGGCGCCTGTGATCGCTGCCCTGCAAGCTGCAAAGAATTGCCCTGCTACTGGGCTTAGTGGACGACGATATCTACGGTGAGCACCGGAGTCGCCTGATGAACGAGCCTGTGCGCACGACATTGATGGAGGCGGAGGCCCGCGAGGCGCCGGATGTGGCGGCGCGCCTGGTGGCGCACGCGACACCGGAATTGCGGAAGCTGGGCGAGCGGCTGCGTGGTCTTTCGCCCCGCTACGCGGTGGCTGCGGGGCGCGGAAGCTCGGACGCGGCGGCGCTGCTAGCTAAGTATCTGTTCGAGGCGCGATTGGGGTTGCCGACGGTCTCAGCGGCACCGTCGATACGGTCGATCTATGGGCGGCAGTTGAATATCGAGAAGGCGTTGCTGCTTGCAATTTCGCAGTCGGGGCGGAGCCCGGATCTGGTGGAGTTCTGCAGGTCGGCGACCGGGCGCGATGTGTTGCGGGTGGGGCTTATCAACGATGCAGCTTCTCCGCTCGCCAGTGTGATGGACGTTGTGCTGCCGCTTGAGGCCGGGCCGGAGCGGAGTGTGGCGGCGACGAAGTCTTGCATTGCAGCGATGACGCTGGTTCTGGGCGTGGCGGCGCACTGGCTGAATGCCCCCATGATGATTGAGGCATTTGAGCGTGCGCCTGGTGTGCTGGCGAAGGCGCTCAAGGAAGACTGGAGCGCGGCCGAGGCGTTCTTTGATCACGAAGGGCCGGTCTATGTGATCGGCCGAGGGCCCGGGCTTGCGGTGGCTGCGGAGGCGGCGCTGAAACTGAAGGAGACGAACGGGCTGCATGCGGAGGCGGTGAGCGCGGCGGAGGTGCGGCATGGTCCGTTCGCGCTGACGGGGCCGGAGCTTCGGGTCGTGATCTTCGCGCAGCGCGATGCGGCGTATGATGGGTTGCGGAAGCTTGCCGACGATCTCGAGAAGCTGGGCAGCCCGGTACTGTTTATTTCGGCGGACCGGGATCGTGCGGGCGCTGTCGTGCAGCCGGAAGCGGAGCCGGTACTGGAGCTTCTTGCGATGCTGCTGCGCTTCTATGTGCTGGCCAACACGACCGCCATCCGGCGGGGGCGCTCGCCGGATCATCCGCCAACGCTGACCAAGATCACAGAGACACGCTGATGCTGGCGCTAGCTCCAACGGAATTGTTCACGGAAGACGGCATCATCACGGATGTGACGGTGCGGATCGACAGCGGGCGCGTTGTCGAGATTGCGGCTGGCGTTTCCAGGGATGCAGTGAAGCTGGACGGGTTACTGGCGCCGGGGTTCATCGATGTGCAGGTCAATGGCGGCGGGGGCGCGCTGTTCAACGACTCGCAGACGGTCGAGACGCTTGCGGTGATCGCCAGGGCACACCAGCGGTTTGGCGTGACGGGCTTCATGGCGACGCTGATATCAGATGAGCGCGACAAGGCGGTGCGGGCGATTGCTGCGGTAGATGAAGCGATCCGCGCTGGTGTTGATGGCGTGCTTGGACTTCATCTGGAAGGGCCGTGGCTGTCCGAGCCGCGCAGGGGCGTGCATCCAGCGAAGTTTCTGCGCGAGCTCGATGCGGAGGATCTGAAGGTGCTGACGCGGAGGCAGCCCTTTCCGCTCATGGTGACTGTGGCGCCCGAGCAGATCGGGCCATCGACGATCAAGGCGCTGACGGAAGCGGGCGTGATTGTGAGCCTTGGTCATACGGCGGCGGCAGCGGAAGATGTCGAACGCGCGGTAGATGCTGGCGCCACGGGCTTTACCCACCTGTTCAACGCGATGCCGCCTCTGGAGGGACGCAATCCGGGACCGCTGGGCGTTGCGCTTGGCAGGCGTGATTGCTGGGCCGGACTTATTCTGGACGGGATACACGTTCATCCCGCTTCGGCTCGGGCGGCTCTGGCGGCAAAGACGACTGACCGGCTTGTTCTGGTATCAGATGCAATGGCGACGATCGGAGCGGCGCAGAGCTCGATGGCGTTGTTCGGTGAAACCATAGCGGTCAGGGATGGCGCGCTGCGGACGGCGAATGGAACTTTGGCTGGCGCGCATCTGGAACTTTCAGGCGCCGTACGCAATGCCATATCGATGCTGAACGCTTCACGCGAAGACGCGCTGCGCATGGCCAGCGCCACGCCTGCAAACTTCATGAAGGTCGGCAACGAGCGCGGACGTATCGTGCGAGGCCATCGCGCTGACTTCGTTCTGCTCGATAGCGACATGAACGCAACGGCGACGTGGATCGCCGGACATCAGGTTCACTGACGCTTTGCGATCTCGATCAGAGCGAAGCGAAGGTTTCCGTCGTGCAGTTTCAGGGCAGATGACGCGGCATCCATATCCGCCCCGCTTGCGAGCAGCACGGCAAGCTTGACGTCACCACCCGCCGACTGGAGAGCGTCGACCGCAACAACGTCCGTGCAGCCAGCGACCATCATGACCATCTGCACAGCACGGTGGCGCAGCTTCTCGTTGGTCGGCTTCATGTGAACCATGAGGCCGCGATAGACCTTGCCGAGGCGGACCATCAACATTGTCGAGAGAATGTTGAGAACGATCTTCTGCGCCGTCCCCGCCTTCATGCGGGTTGATCCGGCGATGGCTTCGGGGCCGGTTTCCACGAGCACCGCATATTCGCTTGCTGATAACAGCCGGGTGTTTGCGTTGTTCGCTATGCCGATCGTGAGCGTACCGCGCCTGCGCGCTTCCTCAATGGCGGCGACCGTGTAGGGCGTGTTGCCGCTCGCCGCGAGACCGATGACGACGTCATCAGCGCCGACTTCGAGTTCAGCGATACGCGATACTCCGTCAGGTGCGGAGTCTTCAGCGTTCTCGACGGCCTGCAGAAGCGCGCCCTCCCCGCCCGCGATTGCGAAAGCAACCTTATCCCGGGGCCAGCTGAAGGTTGGAAACAGTTCCGCTCCGTCCTGAACACCGATGCGTGCAGATGTTCCGGCGCCGGCGTAGATCAAACGGCCGCCGCGCCTGAGAAGAGGAACGGCAGCATCAACAGCAGCGGCAATGGCGGCCAGCGCAGGGCCAATTGCGGCAACGGCTTCCACCTGCCCTTCGTGCAGGGCCTTTACGCCCTGCTCCGTTCCCCACAGATCGAGGTCGAGATAGCGCGCGCTGATATCCTCGGTGCCCATGTGTCCTCGGTGTGTGCTTGCGCGTTGTACGTGTGATTGAATGGCAGGCAAATCGGGATAGACAAGGGATATGGCTGCAACCTTCTACCTTGGCGTCGATGGCGGCGGAACGCGCTGCAGGGCGCGGCTGGAAACAGCCGAGGGACAAGTGCTGGGGCAAGGCCTTTCGGGGCCAGCAAGCATGCGCTTCGGTTTCGAGGCGGCGCGCGAATCCATCATGGCCGCCACCCGGCAGGCGCTGTCTGAAGCGGGGCTGACCGAAGGTGCGCTGGCTGACACTTATGCCGGAATCGGTCTTGCGGGAACCGGGCAACTCGGGGCGCGAGCGGCGCTGGAGGCGTGGCGGCATCCGTTTGCCGGCGCGTGGTTCGAAGGCGATGGGTATCTCGCCTATCTTGGAGCCTTCGGCGGCGGCGATGGCGGCATCGTGGTGTGCGGCACGGGGAGCATCGGCATCACGTATGACGAGCACACGATACGAGTTGGCGGATACGGCTTTCCGGTTTCGGACGAAGGCAGCGGCGCGCACATCGGGCTCAACGCGATCCGCTACGCCCTGCGCACGCTTGATGGCCGTGCAAAGTCGACGGAGTTCGCGAACGAGATACTGGAGAGGTTCTCATCTGATCCTGCCGTCGTGATCCGCTGGTCGGAGACGGCAAGCGCCACGGACTATGCCGCATTCGCCGCGATCGTCATCAAACATGCGGCGGCGGGCGAACCAGCCGCGACCAACCTACTGCGAGATGCTGCTGTCCATATCGCGGGCCTTGTGGAAGCCGTGCTTGCACGTGGAGCGCCGCGCGTTGCGCTCGTTGGTGGACTGGTCGATTTCCTGAAGCCCTACATTCCACCGGCGACCGCTGCGCGCCTGACCGAACCGACGGCCGATGCGATGGCGGGCGGCATCCTGCTTGCCAAGCGGAAGCTACAGAAGGCGGCAGGCTGATCGCTCACCCGGGGTGATCGGTTTTTGCGCGCATGGCGCCGCATTACGCTCAAAATGCTTCCAGCCCGACCCACGCACCAAAGTAGCTGACGACAAGCGCCTGAAAATCGCGCTCTATGTGAACAGCAAACGGGCGTTCTGGCAGGTAAAATGTCGATCAAGGCAAGCATCTATCACCTGACCCACTACAAGTATGACCGTCCGGTCGTGCTTGGGCCGCAGGTCATAAGGCTGCGGCCTGCCCCGCATTCGCGTACGCGCGTTATCTCGCATTCGCTGAAGGTCTCGCCCGACAAGCATTTCGTGAACTACCAGCAGGATCTCTATGGCAACTGGCTGGCGCGGTATGTGTTTCCCGAGCCGGTGCGCGAGCTGAAGATCGAGGTCGATCTCGTCGCAGACATGACGGTGTATAACCCGTTCGACTTCTTCGTGGAGGAGACGGCGGAGACGTGGCCGTTCGAGTATCCGCCGGAGATCGCGGACGATCTGGCGATCTATCGCACGACCGAACCGATGGGGCCGCATCTCAAGAAATTCCTCGCCGGCATTCCGAAGGACCGGCTGCGGACGGTCGACTTCATCGTGATGCTGAACTCGGCGGTATCGAGGGCGGTGGGCTATGTCATTCGCATGGAGCCTGGCGTGCAGACGCCAGAGGAGACATTCCAAAGCGGCAAGGGATCGTGCCGGGATTCAAGCTGGCTGCTGGTGCAGGCGGCGCGGCATCTTGGTCTCGCGGCGCGATTTGTGTCGGGCTATCTCATCCAGTTGAAGCCTGACCTTGTGTCGCTGGACGGGCCGCCGGGAACGAGCGTTGATTTCACCGACCTTCATGCGTGGTGTGAAGTCTATCTGCCCGGCGCCGGATGGATCGGGCTCGATCCCACGTCAGGCCTACTGACCGGCGAGAGCCACATTCCGCTGTCGGCGACGCCACACTATCGCAATGCCGCGCCGATCACGGGCGGGCTGACGGGCAGCCCCAAGGTCGAATTCAACTTCGACATGAAGGTGACGCGCGTGGCGGAGCATCCGCGCATCACCAAGCCCTTCTCGGACGAGAGCTGGGCGGCGCTCGATGCGCTGGGCGAAAAGGTGGATGCGGCGCTGAAGGAAGGCGACGTGCGCCTGACGATGGGCGGCGAGCCGACTTTCGTTTCGATCGACGATTTCGAATCGGATGAGTGGAATTCCGGCGCGGATGGCCCGACGAAAAGGAAGCTGGCGGACAAGTTGATCCAGCGCCTGCGGGACCGCTTCGCGCCGGGCGGGTTCCTGCACTATGGGCAGGGCAAATGGTATCCGGGCGAGACGCTGCCGCGATGGACGTTCTCGCTTTACTGGCGGCGCGACGGCAAACCCATCTGGCATGATCCGGAACTGGTTGCCGGCGAGAACGGCGCCAACGACAAGACTGACGGCAAGGCGACGAAGGTTCACGCCGAACAGCTGCTGCAGGCGATGGCCGAGGAACTGGGCGTCGATGCGGATATGGTGATCCCGGCCTACGAGGATCCTGCGAACTGGATCTTGAAGGAAGGCAATCTTCCGGAGAATGTAACGCCGGAGAATTCGAAGCTGAAGGATCCGGAGGAGCGTACGCGCATTGCACGCGTGTTCGAGCGCGGGCTGACGGAGCCGAGCGGGTACGTGCTGCCAATCCAGCGCTGGCAAGCGAAGGCTTCGACCAAGGGGAAGGTTGGAAAGGGCGCGCCGAAGAAGGCCGCGACGCCGCCGCCGGGCCGTGTCGCGACCAAGGGGCGCTGGAAGTCCGAGAAGTGGAAGCTGCGGCGGGGGCATATGTTTCTTGCTCCCGGGGACAGCCCGGTTGGCTACCGCCTGCCGCTGGAGTCGCTGACCTGGATTCCGCCGACGCTTTATCCGCACGTGATCCCTGCCGATCCGGGCGAAGAACGCGGGCCGCTGCCGGACTATGCGGCTTTCATCGGTACGTCGCAGGGTTACGCGCTGCAGGGCAACCCACCGGCTGAACAGGCGCGGGCGCAGTTTACCGCAAGCGAAGGCGGCCGGCAGCAGGTGCAGGAACAGTCGTTCTCCGAGGTTGCGGGTTCGGTGCGCACCGCGATGACAGTTGAGGCGCGCGAGGGTCGGCTGTGCGTGTTCATGCCGCCGGTGGAGCGGATCGAGGATTATCTCGAGCTGGTGGCGGCCGCCGAGGCTGCCGCGAGGACGCTGGAGATGCCGGTGCATATCGAGGGGTATGCGCCGCCGCATGATCCGCGCATGAATGTGATGCGGGTGACGCCTGATCCCGGCGTGATCGAGGTCAACGTCCATCCGGCGACGAGCTGGCGCGAGTGCGTGGATATCACCACGACGCTGTACGACGAGGCGCGGCAATGCCGGCTCGGCTGCGACAAGTTCATGATCGATGGGCGGCATACAGGCACGGGGGGCGGCAACCATGTAGTGGTGGGCGGCGCGACGCCGAACGACTCGCCCTTCCTGCGGCGGCCGGATGTTCTGAAGAGCCTGCTGCTGCTGTGGCAGAAACGGCCGGGGCTGTCCTATCTGTTCTCCGGCATGTTCATCGGACCGACGAGCCAGGCGCCGCGTATCGATGAAGCGCGGCATGACTCGCTCTATGAGCTGGAGATCGCGCTGTCACAGATCTCGCCGCCGGGATCGGGGAATTATACGCCGCCCTGGCTGGTGGACCGGCTGCTGCGCAATCTTTTGATCGACGTGTCGGGCAATACGCACCGGACGGAGATCTGCATCGACAAGCTGTTCTCCCCGGATGGGCCGACGGGACGGCTGGGCCTGGTGGAGTTTCGTGGCTTCGAGATGCCGCCGGATGCGCGCATGTCGCTGGCTCAGCAGGTGCTGGTGCGCGCGATCATCGCGCGCATGTGGAAGTCGCCGATCATGGGGAACCTTGTGCGCTGGGGCACGACGCTGCATGACAAGTTCATGCTGCCGCATTTTGTTTGGGAGGATTTTCTCGACCTGCTGCGGGATCTTTCCGCGCATGGCTTCGACCTGAGGCCGGAATGGTTCGAGGCGCAGCAGGAGTTTCGTTTCCCGTTCTGCGGCGAAATCGATGTCGAGGGCGTCAATCTCGAAATCCGACAGGCTCTGGAGCCTTGGCATGTGCTGGGCGAGACCGGCGCGATCGGCGGCACGGTGCGTTATGCCGATAGCTCGGCGGAGCGGGTGCAGGTCAAACTGACCGCAGGCGATCCGGATCGATATCGGGTGGCTTGCAACCGCAGACCCGTACCCCTGATGCAAACCGGGAATGGCTCGGCCGTGGCGGGCGTTCGCTACAAGGCCTGGAAACCGCCATTGTCGCTGCACCCCGTGCTGCCGACCAACGTGCCGCTGGTGTTCGATGTTTTCGATACCTGGACGGACCGGGCGATCGGGGGATGCGTGTACCACGTCGCGCATCCGGGCGGACGGAGTTACGATACATTTCCGGTCAACGGCAATGAAGCGGAGGCGCGGCGTCTGGCCCGGTTCGAGGGGCATGGACATTCGCCCGGGATGTACCAACTTGGCGTCGAGTCGCCGCATCCCGAGTTTCCTTTCACGCTGGACCTTCGCCGGGCAGCGGGAATCTGAGGCCAGAACTTATCGTGTCCGCGAAAAACCGGCCGCAACCCGATCCGGCCGCCAGCGTGCTGGCGGATTACAAGCCCTTTCCGGGCGTGGCGGATGAGCTTGTGGATGCGGCCGGCGCCCTGCGGCCGGTGTGGCGACCCTTCATAGAAGCGCTCGCGGCGATGTCGCCTGACGACATCACACGCCGGTTCGAGGCGGGGGATCAGTACCTGCGCGATGCGGGCGTGTTCTTCCGTCAGTATGGCGAGAAGGACGTAACCGACCGCGCATGGCCGCTAAGCCATGTGCCGGTTCTGATACATGAATCGGAATGGGCCAGGATTTCGGAAGGCCTGATCCAGCGCGCGGAGCTGCTGGAAAGCGTGTGCGCCGATCTGTACGGCGACGCCCGCCTGGTGAAGGAAGGCCACCTGCCCGCCTCGCTTATCGCGATGAGCCCCGAATGGCTGCGCCCGATGGTCGGCGTACGGCCAAGGTCGGGGCACTTCCTCAATTTCATCGCGTTTGAAATCGGGCGTGGGCCTGATGGCCAGTGGTGGGTTCTGGGCGATCGCGTTCAGGCGCCATCGGGCGCGGGCTTTGCTCTTGAGAACCGTGTTGCAACAGCGCGGACGTTCGCGGACCTCTACGCCAACTCCAACGTGCATCGGCTGGCGGGATTCTTCCGGGCGTTCCGCGATGCCCTCAACGACCTGCGTGGCGATAGCGAAAGCCGTGTCGGCATCCTGACGCCGGGCCGGTTGAACGATACGTATTTCGAACACGCCTACATCGCACGCTATCTCGGCTTCATGCTGCTGGAGGGCGAGGATCTCGCGGTCGAGAATGGGCAGGTGATGGTCCGCACGATTGCGGGATTGTCGCCGATCAGCGTTTTGTGGCGCCGTATCGACGCAAGTTATGCCGATCCGTTGGAGCTCAATGAGGCATCGCGCCTTGGCACGCCCGGACTTGTTGATGCAATCCGGCGCGGCAAGCTGGCGATGGTAAACGCACTCGGCTCCGGCATTCTGGAAACACGCGCCCTGCTCGCTTTCCTTCCCCGCATCTGCCAGGCGCTGCGGCAAGAGCCATTGAAGATGCCGAATATCGCCACATGGTGGTGCGGGCAGGAAGCAGAACGGGCGCACGTGCGGGCGAATGCATATCGCATGATGATCGGGTCGGCGCTTTCGACGCGAATGCCATTCGATCCGGAAGATTCAACAACACTGGGCTCCAACTTGCAGAATGCGCCCGGCGGCGTTGTCGACACGCTACTTGATGCGGAAGCGCCGCTTTTGGTCGGGCAGGAAACGGTGACGCTTTCGACGACCCCATCACATATCGACGGCAAGCTGACTCCACGTCCGATGAGCCTGCGCGTCTTCCTTGCGAGAACGTCTCGCGGATGGCGCGTGATGCCCGGCGGCTATGGACGGATCGGCCGCTCTGCCGATGCATCCGCGATTGCGCTGCAACGTGGCGGCTCTGTCTCGGATGTGTGGGTTGTCAGCAACCGCCCGGTGCGCAACGAGACAATGCTGCCTTCGCCTGCCTCCCCCTATGTGCGGACGCAGATCGGAACGCTGCCGAGCCGGGCTGCTGACAACCTTTTCTGGATGGGCCGTTATGTAGAGCGCGCGGAAGGGCTAATCCGGCTGCTGCGGTCCATCAATGTGAGACTTGCAGAGGCAGGCCGGTCTGACACCGATCTTCTGGATTATGCGGCGCGCTTTCCCGGCTTTGCCGATTTTGATCCGCTGAAGGGCATTCCGTCCGATCTGTTCCAGGCGCTTGCATCTGCCACCGCCAGCGCGAGCGTGGTGCGCGATCGCTTTTCGGTCGATGGGTGGACGGCGCTGAACGAGCTTTCAGCCAGCGCCACCAGAAGCCTGTCTTCAGTCAGGCCGGGGGATGCATCTGCGCGGGCGCTGGGCGCGCTGTTGCGACAGATCACGGGGTTCTCGGGCCTCGTGCATGACAACATGTACCGGTTCGCCGGCTGGCGCTTCCTGTCGATCGGCCGATCACTGGAGCGCGCAAGCGCCATGGCGCAACTGTTGGCGTGGTTCGCCGCACCCGAAACGCCGGAAGGCTCGCTTGATCTTGTCGTGGAAGTTGGCGACAGCGCGCTTTCCCATAGGCGGCTTTATGCCGTTGCGACGTCGCGGCCAACAGTTATCGATCTGCTGGCGTGCGATGCGAATAACCCCCGCTCGATCCACTATCAGCTGGCCGATATCGAGAGCCAGGTGAGCTATCTTCCCGGCGCAAAGGAAGGGGCGCAGATGTCTGCCCTGTCACGCGCTGCGCTGAAGTTGCGCGCAGAACTCGCGGTCGCAGCGCCGGAGCTGCTTGATCCGGCGCCGCTGCTTCAGGTGAGAACCGAGTTGAGCGCCCTGTCTGATCTGATCACATCAACTTATCTGCGCTGATCCATGCTGTATGATATCGGCCTTCGCATTACCTATTCCTACGCCACCCCCGCGTCAGGCGGGCGGCATGTCCTGTACATGACGCCGGCGGATGTACCGGGGCGGCAGCGGACGATCACCAGCCTTCTTGATATCACGCCGCATCCCGACGAGCGCCTCGCGCGCACGGACTTTTTCGGTAATACGCTGGTGGAAGCTGCGTTCCGTGCGCCGCATGACGAGATCGCCTTCCGGCTGCGTGCGCGCGTTGAACGCTATGCGGAGCCGGCGACGCCCGATACCTCGCCTCGCCTGGAAGGTCTCGCCCAGGAAATAACAGCTGTGCGAAGCCTCGCGCCGGAAGCGCCGCAGCACTTTTTGGCTGACTCGCCGCGCGTTTCTGCCCGCGCCGAGTTCGGCCTGTATGCGCGATCCCAGATCAAGCCGGAGCTGACCACGCTCGCCATCGTCGAAGCGATCGGCAAGGCGATTGATCGTGACATGACGTTTGACCCCGACGCGACCGATGTGAATACGCCCCCCGAAGAGGCTTTCGCGCGACGCCATGGCGTCTGCCAGGACTTCTCCCACATCATGATCGGCTGCCTGCGTGCGATCGGCGTGCCTGCCGGCTATGTCAGCGGATTCCTGCGTACCGATCCGCCGGAGGGACAACCAAGGCTGGAAGGCGCTGACGCCATGCATGCATGGGTCCGCGCCTGGTGTGGCGCCGCGCTGGGATGGGTTGAGTATGACCCGACCAACGGCATGTTTGCGGGGGATGATCATATCATCGTCGCTTACGGCCGTGACTATGGCGACGTGGCGCCCGTGCGCGGCGTGGTGCGCATCTCAGGCGGCCAGACAAGCACGCAGGCTGTGGATGTGGTGCCGCTGGACTAGCGGAAATCAGATCGCGATTGCGCTCTGCAGGGTGCGGGCGAGGCGCACGCGGAACTGCTCGCGGGCGGCGTCATCCAGGCCGAAATCATCAGAGATGACGCGATCGATGGTGACGCCCATGACGATATCGGCAATCAGGCGCGCACGAACATTTGCATCAGGGCCGCCAAGCCATTTTTCGATCGGGCCGAAAAAGCGCTCTTCACCCGACTTGCGGATCGCTTCGCGCGCTTTCGGAGACGATGCGGACCGCAGGATGATCAGCAGGCAATTCAGGTCTTTGTCTTCCTGCGTATCGACGACGATCTTCGTGGCGAGCCGTGCGCCGAAATCGTGGATATCGCCTTCGAACATCTCGGTGCCTGATGGGCACGCGGCCAGTACTTCGGCGAAAAGCTCTTCCTTGCCGCCAAAATAACGGGAGACCAGGGAAACATCGACGCCTGCATCCGACGCGATCTCGCGCAGGCTGACGCTGTCATACCCCTCACGCACAAACCGATCGGTCGCGGCCGCCAGCAGGCTGGCGCGCGTGACCGTCGCATTACGCTTGCGAGACCCGACAACGTGAAGAACCGTCATATGTCGCCTTTGCTGCACTGCACGAAAAGTTTTGTCAACACCCGTTGACATAAGGCGGCGGACACCGATCTAAAAGCCCGAACCAACATCACGGCAGCCCAATATGGGCGCCGCCTCCTCCCCGGGGTCCTTACATGAACACTCTTATCAAGCCTTTGCTGGCAGCATTGATTGCCGCTACGGCACTCACCGCTTGCGGCCAGAAGCCGACCGAAGCGGCCGGTATGCCAACCCCGCAAGTTTCCGTTGCGGCGCCCCTCAAGCAGAATGTGACCGACTGGGACGAGTTTGTCGGCCGGTTCGAGGCCACCCAGCATGTCGATGTAAGGGCGCGCGCGGGCGGCTTCATCCAGGGCGTGCACTTCAAGGATGGGCAGGCGGTGAAGAAGGGCCAGCTGCTCTTCACCCTCGACCCCCGCCCGGCCCAAGCGGCCCTGACATCGGCCGAGGCTGACGCCTCTGTAGCTCGCAAGGCTTTCGAGCGCGCCGAGATCCTGATGAAGGATCAAGCGATCTCCCGGCAGGATTATGATCAACGCCGCGCCACACTGGACGTGGCGGACGCCGTCCTCCGCGCCCGCAAGCTTGATGTGGAATTCACGCGCGTTACGGCGCCGGTTTCGGGAACGGTGTCAGACCGCAGGGTTGATGCCGGCAACGTCATCGCAGGCGGAACGTCGGCGGCTGATGTGCTCACGACGATCGTCGCGACTGACGACGTCTATTTCAGCTTTGAAGCTTCCGAAGCGCAGCTGCTCAAATATCAGCGCGAAGCTGAAAAGAGCGGCGGCAAGGTCGAGATCAAGCTGCAGGACGAAAGCCAGTATCGCTGGACAGGCATTGTCGACTTCTCGGACAACGCAATCAACAACGGGTCCGGCGCGGTGCGGATGCGCGCTCTGGTGAAGAACCAGGACGGCTTCCTGAAGCCCGGCATGTTCGGCCATGCGCGTGTTGAAGGCTCGGCCGAGTACGCCGCACTGATGATCCCGGAAACTGCCGTGGTGTCACAAGGTGCGCAGAAAGTGGCTTATGTCGTCGCCCCGAACGGAACGGTGGGCGTGAAGCCGCTGGAAACCGGGCCGGTTGTCGATGGGCTGCGCGTCGTGCGCGCCGGTCTTTCGGAGTCCGACCAGGTGATCGTCAACGGTATCCAGCGCGCGATGCCGGGCGCGGTCGTCGAGGCCAGGCTCACGACCATCACGGAAACGGCCGAACTTGAGGCCGCAACCACCAAGCAGGAATAGCGCGACCGCAAAAGCGGCGCGACCAGACCGACAGACATAACAAGACGGGCCCCTCCCACAGAGGCTCGCAAGACAGGCACAGCCATATGCGCTTCTCGCGTTTTTTCATCGACCGCCCGATCTTCGCCGGCGTGATCTCGGTTTTCATCACGCTGCTTGGGATCTTCGCTTTCCCGCAGCTTCCTCTCGCCCAGTACCCCGACATCGCCCCGCCATCGGTAATGGTGATGGCTGGATATCCGGGCGCGTCTGCGGAGACGGTTGCGGAGACTGTTGCCGCGCCGATTGAGCAGGAGATCAACGGCGTAGAGAACATGCTCTACATCACCTCGTCCTCGTCAAACGGGACAGCGCAGATCACGGTGACGTTCAAGCCCGGCACCAATCTCGATACGGCGCAGGTTCTGGTGCAGAACCGCGTGGCGCTGGCGGAACCAAGGCTTCCCGACCAGGTGAGACAGGCGGGCCTGCAGGTCCTGAAGCAGGACACAGGCTTCCTGCTGCTCGTCGCGCTGACCTCGAAATCCGAAAACGCCGACATCGACCAGATCGGCAACTTCGCCAACTCCGTGCTGAAGGACCGCCTGCTGCGCATCCAGGGCGTCGGCGGCGTTCAGGTTTTCGGCGGCGGTCTCTACTCGATGCGGGTGTGGATCGACCCGGGCAAGGCCGCAGCGCGCGATCTTACCGCAACCGAGATCGTCGCGGCCCTTCGCGCCCAGAACATACAGGCGGCCGGCGGCTCGATCGGCTCGCCTCCGTTCGACTCGGGCGTGACCAACGAACTTCCCGTTCAGGTGGAAGGCCGCCTGAAGACGGCAGAGGAATTCGGCAAGGTCGTCATCAAGCGCTCGGCGGACGGTCAGGTGACCTTCCTGCGCGACGTCGCGCGTATTGAGCTGGGGTCTCAGGATTACTCGATCCGTGGCTATTTCGGCGGCGATCGCGGCATCGCGATGGCCATCACACCCTCGCCGGGCGCAAACGCCATCAACGCGTCCCACGCGGTACTTGAGGCCGTCAAAGCAGCCGAACCGGAGTTCCCCGCGGGCATTGACTGGAAAGTCCCCTACAACCCGACCGAGTACGTCGAGGCATCGGTCGAATCCGTCCAGCACACGCTGATCGAGGCGATCTTCCTCGTCGTCATCGTCGTCGTGGTGTTCCTGCAGACCTGGCGCGCCGCGATCATTCCGATTGTGGCGATCCCGATCGCTCTCGTGGCGACGTTCGTCGTCCAGTTGCTACTCGGTTACTCGATCAACTCGCTCTCGCTGTTCGCCCTCGTGCTGGCGGTGGGTATCGTCGTCGACGATGCGATTGTGGTCGTGGAGAACGTCGAGCGAAATATCCGTTTGGGAATGTCGCCCAAGGAAGCCGCCTACAAGACCATGGACGAAGTTTCCGGCGCTCTTGTGGCGATCGGCCTCGTCCTTCTGGCCGTGTTCGTGCCCGCCGCGTTCGTGCCGGGTATCCCCGGCGTGTTCTTCCGTCAGTTCGCGGTAGCTATCGCAACGGCGGCGGCTGTGTCGCTGCTTGTATCGCTCACCCTGTCGCCCGCCATGGCGGCCATGCTGCTCAAGCCGCACGACCATACGGTCAAAAAGACGGGCGGCATTTTCGGGCCGCTGCGCTGGTCAGCCGACAAGTTCAATCAGGGCTTCGAATGGCTGTCGGATCGTTATGGCAAGCTGACAGGCAAGCTTATCCGCATGACCACGATCATGCTAGTTGCCTACGCTGTGCTGCTCGGCCTGACCGGCTGGCGCATGACGGCGACGCCCACGGGCTTCATCCCGGATCAAGACCAAGGCTTCCTGATCGGCGTCATTCAGTTGCCGCCCGGCGCCTCGCTTGAGCGGACGGACAGCGTCGTCAAACGCGCAGCCGCGCAACTGGCGCAAACAGAAGGCGTGCAGGACGTGGCGGCATTCGCCGGCATGGACGGCGCAAGCTTCACCAACTCGTCCAACGCGGGCGTCATGTTCATCCGCCTCAAGCCATGGGAGGAGCGCGGTTCCACGCTCAATGCCCAATCGATGGCTGGACAGATCATGGGCGCGATGGGCGCGATCGAAGAAGCCAACATCTTCGTGCTCGCCCCGCCTGCCGTGCAAGGCATGGGTAATGGCGGCGGCTTCAAGATGATGCTGCAGGATACCTCAGGTCAGGGCTACCAGGCTCTTGAGCAGGCGCAGTTGCAGATCGTGGGCATGGCCAGCCAACCCGGCGCTCCCGTTACCGGCGTATTCCCCGGCTTCAACACCGGCAGCCCGCGTGTGACGGCGGAAGTCGATCGCGAGAAAGCGCTGATGATGGGCGTTGAGCCATCGGAAGTGTTCGGCGCGATGGGCACCTATCTCGGCTCCACTTACGTGAACGACTTCAACATGCTGGGCCGTACCTTCCGCGTCACCGCACAGGCCGAACCGACCCTGCGCGACGACGCATCCGACATCGCCAACCTCAAAGTTCGCTCGACGTCGGGCGAGATGGTCCCACTCGGCTCTCTGGCTACGTTCAAGGATGACACTGGCCCTGTGCGCGTGGTTCGCTTCAACCTGTTCCCCGCAGCAGAGATTCAGGGAGCGCCCGCGCCCGGCGTCTCCTCCGGAGCTGCTCTTGCGGCCATGGAGAGCTACGCTGCGCAGCTGCCGGCCGGGTTCAACTATGAATGGACCGAACTGGCGTTGCAGGAGAAGTCGCAAGGCAACACCGGCCCGATCGTCTTCCTGATGGCTGTCGTCCTGGTCTTCCTTGTGCTGGCTGCACAGTACGAAGCCTTCACCCTGCCTCTCGCGGTGATCCTCATCGTTCCAATGTGTATCCTCGCGGCGATCCTTGGCGTGAACCTGCGCGGCTTCGACAACAATATCCTGACCCAGGTCGGCCTGCTGGTGCTGGTCGCACTGGCGTCGAAGAACGCGATCCTGATCGTGGAGTTCGCGCGTCAGGCTGAGGAGCAAGGCAAGGCCCGGTTCGAGGCGGCCATCGAGGCTGCCCGTACGCGTCTTCGTCCAATCCTGATGACCTCGTTCGCCTTCATCTTTGGCGTCGTGCCGCTGATGCTGGCAACCGGCCCGGGACAGGAAATGCGTCAGGCGCTGGGTACGGCGGTGTTCTTCGGAATGCTCGGCGTGACAGTCTTCGGCCTGTTGTTCACGCCGGTGTTCTACGTGGTCTGCCGCTGGATCTCCGAGCGGATGCCTGGACAGCGGCGCAAGGAGTCCACGGTCGAGCCGGCACAGATCAGTGACACCGATCTGGCGCAAACCGGGCATTGAACAAGCCTGCTCACGGGCTGCGAGGCGGCTTTCCCCGCGTTACGTTGGGTAAGGCTTACTTCGCAGCCGCGAAGGCTCACGAAGGACGTGAGAAGGCCAACTAGCGCCCGAACGGCAATGTGACGCGCGGCGGCGTCGGGATTTCTTCCCGTCACAAGGCAATTCTGAGAGAAATTCCGAGGGGCGGAGTCGCGAGAGAGAGCGACCCCGTTCAAGAGCTTCGCTCCTTGGAGGAAACCGATGAACAAGAAGATCATGGCCATCGCGCTGGCAAGCGTGGCCGCAGCGGCGCTGATCGGCGTCACGGCGTACGGACAGACGATCCGCAATGCGGCCATCGTCACGGACGTCAAGGTTCCGATGAGAGCCGACAACTTCCGGCTCAACGACCAGCACTCCAAGGCCCACGAACTCTATTACTTCAAGAACGCGAAAGCCGTGGTGATCATCTCGCAGGCCAACGGCGCCAAGCACATCAAGGCTGCCACCCCCGCGATCAAGGCGCTCAAGGACAAGTACGCCGGTCAGGACGTGGTCTTCCTGATGCTCAACTCTTCGCAGAACGATACGCAGAAATCGATCGCGGCGGAGATGACAAAACTCGGGCTCGATATCCCGGTGATGTATGACGACGCTCAGCTGATCGGCGAGAATCTCGGCGTGACGCGCGAGGCGCAGGTCTTTGTGATCCAGCCCAAGACATGGAATGTGGTCTATAACGGCCCGATCGATGACCGTTTCGCCGGAGCCACCGCCCAGCCAAGTGCAGCGGTCAAGAACGCCTATGTCGCCAACGCGCTCGACAGCCTGATCGCCGGCAATACGGTCAACGTTTCAACCGTGAAGCTGGACAGCCCCAAGATCGCTTTCCCGAAGCGTGACCGGCAAGGCGATTTCTCCAAGATCTCCTATTCCAACGAGATCGCGCCGATGCTTTCGAAGAATTGCGTGGCCTGCCACTCGGAAGGCGGAATCGCGCCCTTCGCAATGGATAGCTATGAGAAGGTCAAAGGCTTCGCGCCGATGATCCGTGAAGCAATCCGCACTGACCGGATGCCCCCTTACAACATCGACCCGCATATCGGCACGTTCCGCAACAGCATGAACATGTCGATTGCCGACGCGCAGACCCTTGTTCACTGGATCGAAGCGGGCGCACCTCGCGGCGCAGGCGATGATCTTCTTAAGACCAACGCCAAGCCGGCGCCGGAATGGGAGCTGGGCGAGCCGGACATCATCCTTGATGTGCCGAACTTCACGATCCCCGCCAGTGGCGTGGTGGATTACGAGCGCCCTGTCCTGACGGTCCCGGGAACGGAAACCCGCTGGATGAGAGCGATATCCTTCAACATCGGCCAGCGTAAAGGCGTGCACCACATCGTGGCGCCGATGGCGGAATACGCCGTGGGCGACGAGTCGCAAACATTCCCGGAAGGTCAGGGCGTCGAAATAAAGCCGGGCATGAAGATCCCGCTGTCGTTGCACTACACACCGTTCGGCAAGGAGGTCGTCGATGTCACAAAGGTTGGCATCTACCTCTACCCGAAGGGCGAGACCCCTGAGATCATTCGCCGTCACGTCGTGATCGCGAACCCGAACATCGAGATTGCAGCCAACGCGCCGCGCCACCAGGAAGTTGCTCACATCACCTTCCCGCGCAACGCGACGCTCTATTCGCTGTTCTTCCATGCACACTATCGCGGCGAGAACGGACAGGTGTTCCTGAAGAAGCCGGGCGGCGAAGAAGAAATGATCGCCAGCCTGTCGAAGTTCGACTTCAACTGGCAGCGTGGCTACTACTTCGAGAAGCCTCTGGATGTGCCGGCGGGATCGATCCTGATCACGCGCTACGAGTTCGACAACTCGAACGGCAACCCCGCCAACCCCGACCCCAGCAAGACCATCTACTGGGGCGAACAGTCATGGGAAGAGATGCAGTACACTGTTGCGGGCTTCACGTGGGAGGGCGAAACTGTCGCCAATCCGAAGCCCGACTACATGAAGGAACTGAACGAGTCGCGCGCTATTGGCCTGCTGGATATCAACTATGACGGCAAGATCGCCAAAACCGAACTGCGTGGCCGCGCTGGCAAGACCGTGCTCGCCAGCTTCGACAAGTTCGATGCCAACAAGGATGGCATTCTGAACAAGGAAGAGTCTGCAGGCCTCATGCCGCTGCTCAACCAGCGCGTCGCCCGGGCCGAGAACGAAAGATAGGCTGACACGCCAGGCACGACGAAACGGGCGGATCTTCCTCGGAAGGTTCGCCCTTTTTTTGTGCCTCTCGGTCAGTATGAACAGCCAGACGGGATCAGGCCCGGCGCGCGCAAATGGCAGCAGCTCGGCTTCCTAACCTGCGTCGATCATCTCGCGGATCTTCGCTGTCAGCCCTTCCAGCTGGAAGGGCTTGGTCATCATGTCCATGCCCGAGTCGAGAAACTCGCTTCGCACAGCAGCTTCAGCAGCATAGCCAGTCATGAAAAGGATTTTGAGCCTTGGCCGCGTCCTGCGCGCGATCTCGGCGAGCTGACGTCCATTCATTCCCGGCAGGCCAACATCGCTAACCATGAGATCGACATGCTCATGATTGCGCAAGGCGGCCAGAGCCTGCTCAGGATCGCTTGCCTCGATTGCGCGATACCGAAGATCACGCAGCACTTCCAGGATCAACATCCGCACCTGCGGATCATCCTCGACCACCAGAACGGTACGCCCCGCGCCCTGCACTTCGCTGACGACTTGCGCGACCTCTTCAATCAACTGTTCGGGAGAGCTACCCGGCAGCGTGATGGTGACGGCGGTGCCTTTTCCAACTTCGCTGTCGATTTCTACGCTTCCGCCCGACTGGTTTACGAAGCCATAAACCATAGAAAGGCCAAGGCCAGTCCCCTGGCCTAGCGGCTTGGTCGTGAAGAACGGCTCGAACACGTTGGCGAGAACATCCGGTGGAATTCCTTCGCCGGAATCACGTACGCTGATCGCAATCATCGGATCGCCGTCCGCCGTTGGCGGCGCCGTGCGGGTCACGATCCGAAGCGAGCCGCCTTCCGCCATCGCATCGCGCGCGTTGATCGCGAGGTTCAGAATACTCGATTCCAGCTGACTTACGTCAGTCGATGCCCAAAGCTCGGAGGATTCGAAATCCGTCTCGATCGTCACATTCTCGCCCATCGTGCGGTCGAGGAGGATGCGCATCGAGGCAATAACTGCGTTCACGTCTACAGGCTTGATATCCAGCGATTGACGCCGCCCAAATGCCAGCAGGCGCGAAGTCAGCGAGGCTGCCCGGTTTGCCGAGGTCTGCGCCGCCTCGATGAATTTGTTTGCTTCGTCATAGCGCTGGCCTTCGATGCGACGCTTCACAATGCTCAGCGCGCCGATGATGCCCGCCAGCATGTTGTTGAAGTCATGCGCGATACCGCCGGTGAGCTGGCCGATCGCTTCCATTTTCTGCGCATGCATCAGCGCCGACCGCGCCGCCTGCAACTCTTCGGTGGCGGCCCTCATTTCTGTGATATCGCGCGTGATCTTTGCGTATCCACGCAGCTTTCCGTCGTCACTGAAAATCGGGTCAATGATCACGTGAGCCCAGAACCGCGTGCCATCCTTGCGGACGCGCTCTGCTTCCGTCTCGTATCGGCCTTCTTCCCGCGCCTTGCGCAGCGCCAGTGTGTCTTCTCCAGCCTGGCGATCCTCTGGCGTGTAGAAGTCCGAAAAACTCTTTCCGATGATCTCGCTCGCCAGATAGCCCTTGATGCGTTCAGCTCCCGCATTCCATGTGGACACCTTGCCGGTCGGATCAAGCATATACAGCGCGTAGTCGGTGACGCCCTCGACGAGAATGCGGAACTGCTCCAGCGCCTGCCGCGCCGATCGCCGCTCATCGTCCAGGCGCTGGGCCTCGTCGGTCATCAACTGACGGCGAACCAGCGCCCGCAACCTTAGACGAAGCAACTCTGTGTCGGAGGCGGACGAAACGACATCATCCACGCCGGCCGCGAACGCGGCTCTCAGAAGGCCTTCATTGGCAGACCTGCCTTCGCCAACACCGACCACCAAAAATGGCTGGCGTGAATCGTCGCGAGAAGCTTGCTTGTCGCGCATAGCGGACAGTACCCGACACGCTTCAACGCCATCGAACTTCGCATCCAGCAAGTTGATGATGACGCAATCGAGAGAGGTCACGTTCGCGAATGTTACGCCCTCTTCCGGGCCGGAAACTGCGGTAACGAGATAGCCCTCTTTCATCAGCACGGACTGGAGCTGCAACCGTTTGGTCGCGCTTGAATCAATGATCAAAAGCTGGCCACGCCTGAACTGCGCGCCCGGCTCCGAACGATTGTGCCGACGTCCGCGCAGCAACGCTCCGACCCGCAGCAGAAGCGGCTGGGGATCACGTGACTTGGGAACATAAACGTCAGCGCCGCTTTCCAGTCCCGCCCGTTCTCCGATCGCCGCGTCGCTGGTCATCAGCACGATCGGAACCGCACGTGTCCGTTCATTCAGGCGCAGCTGTCGGGTCAGCTCCTGACCATCCATGTTCGGGAGTTGGTAGTCGGCGACGATCAGGTCCGGCACATCGGTGTTCAGCACGTCCAGCGCACTCTCGGCGCTGCCTGCTCGGATCACATCGTAGCCGTTAGCCTCAAGGACAGCTTTCAGCTCAATGGCTTGCACGTCGGAATCTTCGACAATAAGAATGCGGGCTGGTCGGGATGCGGGAGCGATCATCGCGACTGCTCCGCTGTGATCTGCGTCAACCGCGCGGCAATCAGGTCTTGCGGCAGCGATACGCTCGCGCCACCCATACGCACCGCTGCGGCCGGCATGCCATAGACAACCGACGTCGTCTCATCTTCTGCAATGGTGAACGCGCCAGCTTCCCGCATCTTCAACAAACCACGCGCGCCATCCTCGCCCATGCCTGTCAGCAGCACGCCGACCGCCTTCGATCCTGCGACACGAGCCAACGACTGAAACAGCGCGTTGGCTGCCGGCCGCTGGCTGGCAATCGGCGGTTCCGTGGTCAGCTTCAGGAAATTCCCCGGCGCCAGCTCCAGATGACGGTCTCCGGGCGCTACATAAACGGTACCGGCCTTTGGTATCTCGCGATCCTCAGCCAGCTTGACCCGCAGCCCGGTCTGCCCGCCCAGCCACGAGGCGAAGCCCTCCATGAAGGGCGCGCCCATGTGCTGAACCAGCAGCACCGGCGCGGGAAATTCGCGATGCAGTCCGCCCAGTACCGCCGCCAGTGCAGGCGGGCCGCCCGTCGACGCCGCGATCCCGACAATGTTCGCCCGCGCTTCCGGCACATCCCCCAGCTGCCGAGCCGCCAGCTTCTTGATGCCGATATCCCGCCGCCGGATCACAGGCACCTGGCTCATGATGTAAAGCTGCGTCGCGATCATGGTGGCGATCTGGTCATAGGCCCACGCTCCCGGCCCCGCCGGCTTCTCCACCACCGTCAGCGCCCCCGCCTTGAGCGCGTTCATCGCGATCCCCAGCGTCGCATCATGCACGCTGTCCGCGATCACCACGATCGGCGTAGGATGCGTCGACATGATCCGCCGTGTCGCCTCCAGTCCATCGATCCCCGGCAACCGGATATCCATCGAGATCACATCCGGCGCCACCCGGCCAATCGATTCCAGCGCCTCCTCGGCACTCACGCACACTGCCGCAAGCTGCAAGCGCGGGTCACGATCAATGATATGGCACAGCAGCATGCGCACGGTGGGACTGTCTTCGACCAGCATCACCCTGACCCTGGCGGGCTCCGGCGTCACAACAGCTGCCCGATCGTCGTGAGCAGTTCGCGCTGGTCGAATGTCTGCTTTACCAGATATGCGTCCGCCCCAAGCTCCATGCCGCGCCGGACATCGTCCGGGCTCGCCCGCGACGTCATCATGATCACGGGAATACCAGCCAGCTGCCTGTCGCTCTTGAGCGCGGAAAGAAGCTGGAATCCATCCATGCGCGGCATTTCCACATCAGCGACAATCAGGTCAACCAGCGCCGCAGCTCCACGCAGCTTGTTCAACGCATCAACGCCATCCACGGCCATCATCACGTCGAAACCGTTGGTTTCGAGGATGCTCTTCTCCAGCGTCCGCGTCGTCACAGAATCATCCACGATCAGGATCGTTCGCCGAGCTGCCTTCACCGGCGCGGCAACCTGCACTGCCGAGGGCCTCAGCCCCAGCTCATTGCGCACATACCGCCGCATCAACGCTTCCGGATTGATGACGACCGCCACCCGGTCCTGCTCGAGATGCACAGCGCCCTGCACCAGGTCATCCACATCCGGATGCGTCAGCGCAACAACCGTCGCCGTCCGGACGTCGCTGAAAGCGCTAACCCGAACGCCGAGGCGCTGATCCCCCAGGCGCAGAATTGCTATACTCACGAGATCCGTATTATCTCCAACCATCCCCGCGGCGCCCAGCACCAAGCCAAGAGAAACGACCGGAACCACATGCTGGTTCCCACCAGCGTCAAATTTAATGACCTCGCGCCCGTCCAACCGCTCCAGGGCTTCCGGAGAAACGCGAAGCACCTTCTCAAGCGCACGCGTCGGCAGGCCGTAAACCTGCTCCCCTTCAAAAGCCAGCAATACGGGCTGCCGCGCCGCTGACAGAGGCGTCGAGATCACAACCTCGGTCCCATAGGGCATACGCCTGCGCATCGAAGCCCCGCCGCCTGCACGGCGCGCGGCTTCCGCAACTACGGAAAGCCCCATCCCCCGCCCAGCTATCCGATCAACTGCGTCAGCTGTGGAGAACCCCGCCTCGAACACCATCGCCAGCAACCGCTCCGGCGTTGGCGCGGCATCGCGTTCGGCCAGCGGGTCCAGCATCCCTCGCCGAATCGCCACCTCCTGGATGCGGCGAAGGTCCGGCCCCCTCCCATCGTCATGCACCACGATCTCAAGCTTGCCAGCGCGCGCGGTCACGCGCAGCCCAATCTCGCCTCGCTCCGGCTTGCCGGTCGAATGCCGGTCAAGCGACGTCTCCATTCCGTGCGCCACCGCGTTGCGCAGCAGGTGGATTACCGGATCGCGAAGCGCCTGAAGCAACAGCCTGTCCGCCTGCGCATCCAACCCCTCGATCTTCACATCGATGCGCTTGCCGGTCTCATCGGCCATGTTTTGCAGCATAGTTTCCAGACCGGCAAACACGGTCGATGCCGGAACAAGCGCGACACGTTCGATCTCGCCGCGCAACCGGATCCCCGCCGCGACAGACCCTCGCGCGACTTCCCTCTGCACGCGCAAGGCGGCTGCAAGGCTTCGTGCAATTGCCCGCGCCTCCTGCGCGACCCTGCTCATATCCGCTGGATTATGACCCGGCCTTTCCAGCATTCGCGCCAGCCCGTCGGCACGCACCTGAATATCGCGCAGTTCATCCACATCGACATCCAGCATGTCGAGGTTGGCCGACAGGTCGTGCATGGATGCGAACAGTTGCTGCACGCGCCCCGCGTTGACCCGTAGATACTCGGTGGCGGGTTCTGCTGGCGCTGCATCCGTCTCGGCAGCGACAACATTACGCTTGTAGAGAGCTGCAGCCTGCCGTTCGATATCGTCAAGATAGTGCAGCAATCGCGCGCGTGCTGCTGGCGACACCTGCTCTCCCGCGTCCATCGCGTCGACGAACAACGCCTCCATTGCGTGCGCGGCTTCCTCGATCGGCGGCAGGTCAACGGCGCGCGCGGCGCCTTTCAGCGAGTGCGCGCGCCTGAACGCTTCGCGCATATTCACGGCTTGCCCCGCGCGCACCTGCTCCAGCGCGGCGCGGATCGCATCGACATGCTCGCGGTACTCGACCTCGAACGCCGCCAGAAGCTGTTCCCGGATATCGGCCATGCCGCCTCCGCCTCCTATCAGCCGCTAGATCTTGTAGCGGCCGGAAAGGGCCAGCAATTGCTCCGACAATCCATTGAGATTGCCCGCGGCGTCATTCAGCTGGCGCGTTCCCGCGGCGGTCTGTTGGCTCGCTTGCCGGATATTCTGCAAGGCCCCCATCACCTGCTCGATGCCCAGCTGCTGCTGGTTAGTCGAAGCGACAATCTGCTGGAACGTCTGCACACTCTCCTGGAAACGATGCGTGATCTCGCCAATCGTGCGTTGCGAGATCTCCGTTCGCTGCTTGCCGGCGCTCGCCCGCTTCACGGCTTCCTCAGTCAACATGACCGAGGTATTGATCCCGCGCTGCACGTCGCCAAGAATTGCACGAACCTGATTGGTTGCGTCCTTGGCCTGGTCCGCCAGCACTTTCATTTCCGAAGCGACGACAGAGAAGCTGCGCCCGCTTTCGCCAGCCGCAGCCGCCTCGATCGCGGCATTCAGCGCCAATAGGTGAGAGCGTTCGGAGATATCGTTGACGCTCAGGATGATGTCGCTGATCGCCTGCGTCTTCTCGCTCAGAGCAACGATATTCTGGGCCACCAGCTCGGCCTGCTCGCGGATGCTGTCCATCGATCTGGCCGTCTCGTCGACGGCACGCAAACCATCAATCGACGTCTGCGATGTCGCTTGCGCGGACGCGATAACTTCCTGCGCCCGCTTCGTCACTTGCGAACCGGCATGCGTAATTTCATCTACCGTGGCGGCGGTCTCCTGCACGGCCGCCAGCTGCTCCTCGACCCCCGCTGCCTGCTCCTGCGTTGATGCGCGAATTTCCGATATGGCTGCACCCAGGTTGTTGGTCGCTTCGCGGCTTTGCTGGGCAAGCTCCTTGAGGCCCGCCACCATGCTATTCAGGGTCACGCCGAGACGGCCCACCTCGTCCGTACCTGTCGCGGCCGGTGCACCCGTCAGCTCACCTCGACCAACGCGCTCCACGAACAGCATGAAGGACTGCAATGGCCCCACGATCGAGCGGCGCATCAGGAAAACGATGATCGCTCCGATAACGACAGCGCCAAGGATCATGAACAGCGTCGAAATCTGGCTCTCGTTATATACCTGCTGCACGCGGATACGGCCGGCCTGAACGCCGTCATTGGCGACTTGGCGCATTTCGCTGATGAGGCCGAGGAACTGCGTGCGCCGCTGAGCCATACTTGCCTCAATGAACGCCGTGCTCACGATCTGGCCTGCACGGATAGCGCGGAACTGCTCTTCACGTTGCGGAGTCGCGGTATTCAGCAGGTTGTCCATGTCCCGCAGCAGCTCGCCATTTCGCTTCCATGCCGCGGCGCGTTCAGCCGAAAGAGCCGTGCCGCTGAACTCGTCGGTCAGCGCGATGGCACGACGAACCGCATCCCGCATCCGGGCGATCGACTCGCGATAGGTGGCTTCCGCCTTGTCGATCTGGGCGATGGGAGGATTGCCGCCCATGCCCAGCCGCACGGCATCCTGCGTGGCTGCGGTGGCTTCGGCTTGCCCTTCATAGATCGCGTTGAGCTCGCTGATCATCGCGAAGTCGCGCTCGACAACGCGCTCCATGTTGTCGCGCACAAGCGACACTTGGCTGATGCCATACAATCCAAGGCCCATCATCAGAATGATGACGATGCCGAAGCCGATGAACAGGCGGCTGCTGATACTCACGCTAGTCTCCTCCCACGCGCACCGGAGCATGCCCCGGCGCCAGTTTGTCTGGATCGATGAGCGAAATCGTCCGCTCGCTGAAAAGTCCCGACTGCAGCGGGCGTGCAAAGCCCGTGACCGCCGGATGGTTGGCGCGCATCTGCGACGTTTCTGCCGGTGAAAGCGTGACGAGATCGGCCACGCGGATGGCCTCATCGACGCACAGCGCAATCGGCGGCGCGCCTCGCATCATCACCAGATGCCCACGCGTGCCCTTGTCTCCGGCTCCTACGAGGCGGGCCAGGTCATAGACATGATAGAAAATGCCGGCGCGTCCGAACACGCCCATGAGCGCGGCGTTGGTCGTCGGCACAGGCGCCACGCGCACAAACGGAACAACTCGCGCCATTTGCAGAAGCGGCAAAGCGTAAAGCTCTCCACCCGCATCGCATACAAGACAAGGCGTTGAAGGAACGGGCTCGGCAATCCTTCGCGGTCGCGCCAACCGGCGCGCACGCGCAACCAGCAAGGCGTGTCTCCGTCCCACTTCGGAAAGCCTGGGCGAACTCATGCAGCCTCTCCGAGCACTGCAAGCTGGCCACGCAGAGCAACGCCAAGCTCGCCTGCCGAAACGCCATGCCCTTCCGGCAACGCATCTGCTGAAGGCGCCGCTTCGGCAAGTCGCGCAGCCGTCAGCAGGGACCGTCGCGCTTCAACCGCGCGTCCTTGCTTCAGCAGCAGCATGCCAAGACGATAGTGTGCGAGCACAAAACCACGATCGAGATAAAGCGCCCGACGCAGTGCGGCCTCGGCCCCCGCTATATCGTCCGATACCTGCCGCAGGATCGCGTCGTAATACTGCAATCTGGATGACGTCGGCATCCGTGCGATCAATTGCAGGCACAATTGCTCAGCCGCTTCATAGGCGCCGGCATCAGCCAGTTGCTGAACTTTCTCGATTGCTTGCCGATCGGCGGCCTCATCCACTGCCGGCTGTGCAATCAACGTCGGCATCGGCGTGAACGGCGGCAACGGCAGAGGAATAAAGGGCTGCACAGAAGCCAGCGGCTGCAATGCGTAACTGAACTCGGTAGGCGCCGCGCTCTGCATCCCTTGCCACAGCGCTGGGTTGGATGCCAACGTCGCCTCGGCGTGCCCAAGGAACAGCACGCCATCCCCTGACAACCGCTTCGACAACGCGTTGCTTATTTCAATCGCCTGCGCGGGCGAGAAATAGATGAGCACGTTCCGACACAGGATCAGATCGAACGCCGTCCACTCCAGCGGAGGTGTCGGCGACAACAGGTAGAGAATATTCTGTCGCTCGAACCGCACCATCGACCTGAACCGGCGCTTCAGCACCCAGGTGGGGCCGTCACGATCGAAGTACTTGAGCCGGTCTTCCGACCCCATCGTGCGTAGCGCCCACGCATTGTACCGCGCGGCCCGCGCTGCCGAGAGCGCCTTTTCGCTGATATCTCCGCCGGTCAGGGATATCCGCCAGCTGTCGACTTCGTCCCCCAGCAATTCCCTCAGCAGGATTGCAAGCGAGTAAGGTTCAGCGCCGTTGGAACAGCCAATACTCCAGATCCGCAGGCTGCGAACACCCCGCCGCGCCTCGATCAGCCGTGGCAACACATCCTCGCGTAGCGCGGCGAAATGGTCCGGGTAACGGAAGAAGTACGTCTCCCCCACCGTGATCGCATCTTCGAGCGCCCGCCACTCGCCAGATCCCGCCCGCTCCAACTCACCCACATACTGCTCAAGCGACGCAATCCCCCGAGCTCGCATCCGCTCACGGGCGCGTTCATAGAGAAGTTTTTCCTTGTCTATATAATAGTAGTGCCCGGTCCGATCGATGATCAGCCGTTTAAGGTGCTCAAGAGGAGAGACTCCGCTCATCCTCCCAACCCTTCCAGCCGCGCCTGCTCGGCCTGCCGAAGGTCAGCAAACCGCGCCTTCTCAGCCGCCAGGAATATCCTGCCAGCATCCAGCAGGTGTGCAGTAGAGTCGGCGATCTCCACATGGCCGATGACGCAGTTGTTGAGACTGGAGTGATCATCGGCCGGCGTTATGGAGTCAGGATTGATGCGGCGGACATCTTCCACGCGATCAACTAGCAGCCCGATGGAGTCATCGGCGCCTGCCAAAACGACAACGTGGCGGTAGATCGGATCGATCGTCGCGTCCGAGACCACATCCAGCAGCCTGGCGAGATCGACCACAACGATTGCTTCGCCGCCCAGGTTCATCAAGCCTTCCACACTCGGAGGCAAGGTAGGGGGGTGCGCCAGCTCGGGCAGCAGCGCGACCTCCCGCACCGCCGCTCGGTCAAGCGCACAAAGCCGCTCTCCGCAGCGTATGACGATCAAAGTTTTCAAGCCTGTCCGTTCGCCGCCCAGAGCGCACCTCACACGAAAACCTCTAGTTTTACAGAAAGCTCGCGTGCTGATTGAGCGATATAGTGCGTTTCGAGCAGGACTGGGGTCGCGCAACCGGGATTCACTTAACCTTTGCTTGGCCGCCGCCATCGACCGCGCCGCAGTCTGGAACAATCAACACCTCGCCGGCACCCCCTTGCCAACAAAAGCGAGCGATGACTAACTTTATGCATCGACGACCGGGGAGCGATTCATGCGTGCCTTCCAGATATGGCTTCGCCTCGGTCATCCGTCATGACAGACGCACCCGCAGGCGTATGGATCGGCTCGCGCCCATCGACGCTCCAGTTCTCGGCGGTCATGTTCGTCGGCGTTGCCGCCATCATGATCGCCGGACTTCAACCCTTGCTGCTTGGCACGCTCGCGCATGAGGGACGCCTGTCCAACGCACAGATTGGACAGGCCGCGACAGCCGAACTGTTGGCAATGGGTCTGGCAGCGTTCATCTCAGGCGCTGCCCTAAAACCCAGGAACCTGAAAGCCATCGCGGTAGCGATGGCTCTTGTGCTGGCCGCGATCGACATCGCGACGCCCTATGTGCAAGGTGACACGATCACGCTCGTGCGCGGCTTGGCGGGCCTGCCCAGCGGCGTGTTGATGTGGATCACCATCGCGCTCATCGCTCGTACGCCTACGCCGGAACGATGGTCGGGCGTCTATCTTACCGTGCAAACGCTTGCGCAGTTCGGCATGGCCACTGCCTTGTCGGCGACCGTGGTGCCGACCTATGGCTCAGATGGTGGGTGGTTTGCCTTGGGCGCGTTCTGTGTCGTGACCGCCGTGATCGCCTTGTTCATACCGAGCAGTTACGCCCCCCTTCCCAAAACAGAAAGCAACAGCTCCCTGCCCGGCGTGCGCGGTTGGTTCGCTCTTGTTTCAGCCTTTCTCTATTCAGCGTTCACCATCGGCGTTTGGGTTTTTGCCGAACCACTATCGCGTCAGGCTGGCCATGATCCCGGCATCACCGGAGCGGCTGTTTCCGTTTCCCTCGCCTGCCAGGTGGCGGGCGGAGCCGCCGCAACACTTCTGGCCGGGCGCATCAATTGGCTCTGGACCACGGTGATCAGCGCGGCGCTCAACGTCGGCGTGCTGATCGGTTTCTACGTCCTGCCGGGACCCGAAGCATTCCTCGTTCTTTCTGGCGCATTCGGATTCCTGTGGCTGTTCGTCCTGCCGTTCCTCGTGCCGATGGTGATCGAAGCCGATCCAACCCGCCGCGCCGCTGTGTTGATCGGCGGGGCGCAAGTGCTTGGCGGCAGCTTTGGGCCATTTTTTGCCTCCATACTTGTGACCGACGCTGACTCACGCGGCGCTATCCTGTTCGGCGGCGCGTGTCTTGTCGGCGCGGTTGTGCTGGCTTTCGGGCTGCACCAGACCCGCCATCGTACGCCCCGAACGAGCGGCTGATCGTGGCAATAGCAAAGCGAGCCAAGCGAAAGCCGACCGCACCGCGATCCGCGCCGAAGCAGGAGCGCGCTGTGCAGACGCGCGAACGCCTGCTCGACATTGCGGGCGGACTTCTCGCAGAGGTAGGCATCGAGCGTATCTCGACCAACATGATCGCGGCACGCGCGGGCGTTTCCCCAGCCACCCTGTACCGCTACTTCAAGGACAAGTACGCCGTTCTTGAAGCCTTGGGGCGCCGCCTAATGGATCGCCAGAACAAGGCGCTGTTCGACTGGCTGGACACGCACAAGTCCGGTGGCCTTGAAGCTCTTTCTACCCATACCGAAGACCTGCTGCGAGCTACCGCTGACGTGACCGCGATCGAACCAGGCGGCGTATGGATAGAGCGGGCTCTTCGCGCGGTTCCTCAACTCACGCATGTCCGCGTTGAATCCCACCGCGAGGTCACGGATGTAATGCTGGAAGCATACGCACCGCTTTTGCCTCGCATGAGCCGCAAGACGCTGTGGCGCCGCCTGCGTATGTCAGTCGAGCTCGGTTACGCGATCGATGAAATGCTGATCGAGGAAGACCGCATTCCCCGCGACGAGATTTTTCGGGAAGCCGCGGTTCTTTTCGCCGGCATCAGCCTTGAGGAAGAATGATGGCAAACTGGTCAAACTGGTCAAACTGGTCCGGCAGCGTTTCCGCTGCGCCAGCGCGGATCGAACGCCCGCGCACCGAAGCAGAGCTCGCGAAGCTCGTGCGTGAGGCGGCAAAGGTTCGCGTAGTCGGCGCTGGCCACTCCTTCATGCCGCTGTGCGAGACAAACGGCACGCTGTTGTCGCTGGCCGACATGGAAGGCGGGATTGAGGTCAACGCTGATTGCACACGGGCGTCAGCTCCAGCGGGCACATCTCTCGACAAGCTGACGGATGTGCTCTGGAAGCGGGGCGCATCTCTGATCAATCAGGGCGACGTGAACCCACAGGCCCTCGCTGGCGCAATCGCGACCGGCACGCACGGCACAGGCGCAACGCTTGGCTCGCTGTCGACGGCTGCGCGGTCGTTCCAGATCATGACCCATGATGGCTCGATCGTTTCATGCAGCGCGACGGAGAATGTCGACCTGTTCCAGGCGCAACGCCTATCGCTTGGCTTGCTCGGCATCGCCACGCGCATCGAGATCGACGTCTTGCCAGCCTATCATCTGGAAGAGCGACTTGAAGTCTATCCACTCGACGAGATCGCAGAACGCTGGGATCAGCTGGCGGCGGAGAACCGTCATGTCGAGTTCTTTGTGTTCCCCTATGCTGATCTCGCAATGCTCAAGATTCTGCATCCGAAGCCGTCAGAGGGCGACATGCGCGAGCAGAAGGACATGGACGACACGGCCTTCCGCCGTGTGTGCGATATCTGCAAGACTTTCCCCTTCATGACCTCGCACCTCCAGCGCCGCCTTCTGCCCAAGCAGATGAAACGGCGCCGCGTCGGACCCGCCTATCGCATCTTCCCATCCGACCGCACCGTGAAGTTCGAGGAGATGGAATATGAACTCCCGCGCGCCAACGGCTGGCCCGCGCTACGCGAAGTAATTGCCTGGATCCGCAAGAAAAAACTGCCCGTAGCGTTTCCGTTCGAATTCCGCCTCGTTGCCGCCGACGACATATGGCTGAGCCCTTTCAACGGGCGCGTGGGCGCTTCGATCTCGATGCATCAATACCATCGCATGGCTTGGCGTGAGATTTTTGCGGAGGCCGAGAAGATTTTCCGGGCTCATGACGGCCGGCCGCACTGGGCTAAGCGACATACGCTTACGACTGCCGATCTTCACGCGCTCTATCCGAGAGCAGCTGAGTTCTGCGCTGTTCGCGATGGCATCGATCCGCCCGCAAAATTCGCCAACGCTCACCTGTCCCAGCTGTTCGACATCAAGGCAAAGTCATGAACGATCGCGACCTTCACGCGCACTTGATCGGCCAGCAGGGTGGCCGCAAGTCGTTCAATACGCCGGTTTTGGTGATCGATCTGGATATGCTTGAACGCAACATTGCCGCGATGGCCGCGTTCGCGAAGCAACGTGGGATCGCGCTGCGGCCTCACGCGAAAACACACAAGAGCGCAGACATCGCACAGAAGCAGGTCGCGGCAGGCGCGGTTGGCGTTTGCTGCGCCAAGCTGGGCGAAGCGGAAGCCATGGCGGATGGCGGCGTGGAAGGCATTCTCATCACGTCGCCTGTGGTGTCCGCACCTGCAATTGCACGTTTGATGCTGCTCAACGCACGGGTCCCGGATCTTCGCGTTACGGTCGATAACGCCACGAACGTTGCCGCTCTTGATGCAGCCGCCAAGGCGGCGGGGAAGCCGCTTCAGGTTCTGATCGATATCGATCCAGGTATTCGCCGGACGGGCGTGCCATCTCCCGAGGTGGCCGTTGAGGTCGGCCAGAGCATCCTGGCAGCGCAATCGCTTCGCTATCTCGGAGTGCAGTATTACTGCGGGCGCGAGCAGCATGTCGAAAGCTATGCCGAGCGCCGCGCCGCCATCGAGGATCGTACCGCTTATCTCGGGGAAGTCATTGCCGCACTTACGGCGATCGGAATGGCGCCACCTGTGATCACGGGCGGAGGCACGGGCACGCATCGGATTGATGCCGATCTTGGCGTCTTCAATGAGCTGCAGGTTGGATCCTACGTCTTCATGGACCGGCAGTACAATGAATGCGACCTGACGGGAGCTGGCGTAACGCAACAGCCGTATGAAACCTCGCTTCAGATTGACGCGCGTGTCGTGAGCGCCAACACGCCCGGCCTCGCAACGCTGGATGCAGGCTTCAAGGCGATGGCGACGGACGGGGGACCGCCGTCCATTCTGTCGGGCGCTCCCGCGGGCGCGCCTTTCCATTTCATGGGCGATGAGCACGGACTGATCGTTTCAGGGGATCAGAAAGTTGCGATTGGCGACATCGTTACGCTGGCCGTTCCGCATTGCGATCCGACCGTGAACCTTTACGACTTCTATCACGTCGTTCGGGGCGATACGCTGGTCGATATTTGGAACGTGCAGGCGCGAGGCCGGTCGCGCTGAGGCGCCGGTTCAGGCTTTCTTCCGCCCTTTCACCAGCAGCTTCAGCACCTTCTCCGTTCGCGTCAGCCGATCCACGGGAGCCGCAATCGAGGCGTCGAGCAACAGGCGTTCGCCTTTTGCGCGCAAGCCCGCAGCGGCGGCACGTCGCGCCATTGGAACGCGCGGCGTAAAAGCGATGGCCTGAGGGCCCGCCTCGACCTTCGCAACTTCCGCTTGCCGCGCCAGCACCCGGGCATTCGCCATACGCAGCAATACGGCGGCCTCTGGCGGCTCAGCGCCGAAGCGGTCAACCAGTTCATCCTCGAACGCATCCAACTCTGCGCGCGACATCAGCCGGGCCAGTCGCAGATAGAGAGACAGGCGCGTGTCTGTTTCGGGGATCCAGTCGGGCGGCAAACGTCCGCCGAGGCCGACATTGATGACCGGCGTCCAGCGCTCAAGCTTTTCGCCTCGCGCTTCACGTACGGCGCGTTCGAGCAGATGCTGATAAAGGTCGATGCCGATCAGCTTCATGTGCCCGCTCTGGGCGTCGCCTACGAGATCGCCCGCGCCACGGATGTCGAGATCGCGCGCGCTGATGGCGAAGCCGGCGCCAAGACGATCGAGCGATTCCAGCGTGCGAAGGCGTTTTCGCGTCGACTCCGCCAGCGTTGCGCCGGGCTCGGTGGTAAGCAGGATATGGCCGCGTCTGTTGCCACGCCCCACCCTGCCACGAAGCTGGTGAAGCTGGGCGAGACCGAAGCGATCCGCGCGCCATACGATCATCGTGTTCGCGCGCGGCACGTCGAGACCAGCCTCGATGATGTTCGTGGCCAGCAGGACGTCGCCAAGTCCAGATGCGAAGCGCACCATGGCGCTGTCGATCTGGGCTGGCGGCATCTCGCCATGCGCTTTGAGAAGTGTCAGATCCGGCGTCAGCCGCTCGAGCTTCGCGGCGATGCTTTCAATATCCTGGATGCGCGGTACGACGACGAAGCTCTGCCCGCCGCGATCCTTTTCGCGCAACAGCGCGGTTCGCACGCGCCAATCATCGAATACGCCAGCAATCGTGCGGATGGGCTGGCGGCGCGCCGGCGGCGTTGCGATCACCGACATCTTCTTGAGGCCGAGTAGCGCATTCTGCAGCGTGCGCGGAATGGGCGTCGCCGTGAGGCTCAATACGTGCCCGTTGACCGCCAACTTGCGGAGCGTCGCTTTATCAGCTGCGCCGAAGCGTTGTTCTTCGTCGATCACCACCAGCGCCAGCTTGGCATACGTCACGTCCTTCGCCGCGACTGCGCCCGTTCCGACCACAACGGAAATCGAGCCATTCGCGAGACCCGCCTTCACACGCTTGCGTTCAGCCGCATCGGACAACCGGGACAGCGAAGCGACTTTGAGGCCCGTGCGTTCAAACCTTGCGCGGAAGGTTTCCAGATGCTGCCGCACAAGCACCGTTGTCGGCGCCGCGATAACAACCTGCTTGCCCGCTAGCGCGACAAGCGCCGCGGCGCGCAGTGCGACCTCAGTCTTGCCATACCCGACATCGCCGATCACGAGACGGTCCATGGGCTTGCCGGATGCGAGGTCGTCGCGGACCGCCTTGATCGCCCGCGTCTGATCGGGCGTCTCGGAGAACGGAAATCCCGTCACGAACTCATTGTAAACTGCCGCTTCCGGGTCGATCTTTACCGCACGGCGCCTGGCGTTTTCTTTCGCAATGCGTGTGAGGTCGATTGCAGCTTCTGTCATGGCCTTGTCGATCACCAGACGACGCTTGCGCCAGCTCGTGCCGTCAAGATTGTCCAGTGTGACAGCAGATCGATCGGCGCCGTAGCGCCAGATGCGGTCTGCCTCCTCCACCGGGATCAATCGGCGCGCGCCGCCCGCGTATTCCAGCTCGATCGCCTCGCCCGGCGCTTTCTCGCCGGCCGCCGAGGATTTGTGGGTCAGCCCAGCGATCACAGCAACGCCGTGATCTTCGTGAATGACTACGTCGCCCAGACATACATCGCCGATCTCGAGCAGATGTCCGCCCGCGTCGGGCGCCGCAGCCGCAAGGCCAGCATTGCTTCCCAGCACGTCTTGCGCCGCGACAACTAGGCGGCCCGACTCGCGCCAGCTTTGATCCACCTTCATTTCTAGCAGCGCCACCCGCGAACGCGGACCGCGTTCGACATCGTTCCAGCTTTTGACGGCCTTAGCGGCAGTCGCGATCGCTTTGCCGAGCCGCTTCTTGATGAAGCGAAGATCATGCGCCGACCCGACGATCACCACGCGCGCCTTTTCTGCAAGCGCAGTCGTGATTTCGGCATTCATCGCCCGCACGGGATTTGGCGCCGCTCCGAAACGCACGCGACGCTCATCTTGCCCGTCGGTCAGGTCAACGACGCTTCTGCTTTTAAGAGCGGCGTCCCATGCAGACTTCGCCACCAGCTTGCGCCGCGGCGCCGCCGGCATTCCGCGTGAAGCCTCGACCGCATCTGCCGCTAGTGACAGGAACCGCGCGCGCTCTCCCGCCACGCCGTGATCCAGCGCGACAATGGCGCCCGGAAAGTAGTCAAACAGCGTCTTGCCCTTGCCGGTCACTTCGGGCTCTACCGCCGGCCCCGTTTCCAGAAACGGCAGGTCGCGCAGGCCGCGTTGGCTGACGGAGTCAAACTCGCGAATGCGCGCGACAACACCTTCCGACAGCTCCACACGCACAGGGCTGGTCGCATCCGCCGGAAAAATGTCGATAACTTTCCCGTGGATCGCATACTCGGCCGGCTCGTCGACACGGTCATCCTCGAAGTATCCAAGATTTCGGATCGCCTTTGCGAATGCGACGGCGTCCAGCTTGTCTTTCACACGCAAGCGCGGAAGCGCGCTATCAAACGCCTTCGGATCCGGAAGCAGTTCGGAAGCGGCCTCCGCCGTGGTCACACACACAAGGCGCCCGCGACCTTCACTCCGGAACGCTTCACGCGCCCTCCTGAGAGCAGAAAGTCGCTGGCCCACATTGGCGGCCGTTGGCGGCTGCGTATCGCCGGGCAGAGCGTCGCTTGGCGGAAAGAAAATGACCTGTGCATTGGGAGCGGCGCCAGACAGCGCCGCGACAACGTCACGCGCGCGGTAGTCGCTTGAGACAATCGCCAGCACGTCGTTCGTCGCCAACGCTTCGGCGATCCGCGCGGTTGCCACTCCAACAGCGCAATCAACACGCACCACCTGAGGCAGCGCGAGAGCACCCCGATCCGCCATCAGAGCCTCGCTCCGCAAAATACGCTGTGTTCTACGCTTACGCGCATCATCGACTTCATGCTGTCAGTTTTCCAGTCGCGCTCGCACGGGCTTACCGCGCAAATCGCCTTACGCTCCTACAGTCATTCGCCGTCAAAAGCGAAGACCGGATGTTGTGAGTATCAAGCGCTTTCCAGCACTGCCCGCAATTTCAGGGCAAGATCTTCTATCGTGAAAGGCTTGGTCAGCAGCGCCACTCCATGGTCCAGCACACCGTTGTGGACAACGGCATTGCGCGTGTAGCCCGTGGTATAAAGCACTTTCAGCCCCGGCGTTTTCTGCCGCAACAGGTCGGCCATCTCGCGACCCGTCATGCCGCTCATAACGATATCGGTGAAGACGACGTCGACCGTTCCGACAGCGTCATAAACCTTCAGCGCCTCTTCCCCGCTAGAGGCTTCATAGACCCGATAGCCAAGATCCTTCAGCGCTTCGCAGCTCATACGACGGACGCCTTCTTCATCCTCCACCACGAGCACGGTTTCCCCGCCCATGGTCGGGTTGAGCGATTGCGCCTGTGTTACGACAACCTCTTCCTCTGTCGATCCGAAGTGCCGGGGCAGGTAGATTTTTACCGTCGTTCCACGCCCAGCCTCGGAATAGATGCGTACATGCCCGCCCGACTGCTTGGCGAAGCCATACACCATGGACAGACCAAGGCCGGTGCCCTTGCCAACCGGCTTGGTGGTGAAGAAGGGATCGAACGCCTTTTCGATGACATCGTGCGTCATACCCACGCCGACATCCGTTACGGCCACCATGACATACTGACCCGGCGCGACGCCCAGCTCGCGATTGGCATAACGCTCATCGAGAAACATGTTGCACGTTTCTACCGTAAGCTTGCCGCCGGACGGCATCGCGTCACGCGCATTCAGCGCGAGGTTGATAATGGCGCTCTCCAGACCGGCGCGGTCCACGCTACAACGCCACAGACCGCCCGCCAGAACTGCTTCGAAGGCGACCGGCTCGCCCAGTGTTCGGCGCAGAAGGTCCGACATGCCCGCTACGATGTCGTTGATGTTCAGCCGCTCTGGCGACAACGGCGACTGGCGCGAGAACGCCAGAAGGCGCTGTGTGAGCGTGGCCGCTCTCGTCGCGCCTTCACGTGCACCTTCCAGCATCTGCTCGGCGCCCGCCTCGCCGCGCTTCAACCGTCGTGTCGCAAGATCTATTCCGCCGATGACAATGGCGAGCATATTGTTGAAGTCGTGCGCGATCCCGCCGGTCAGCTGACCGATCGCTTCCATCTTCTGTGACTGGCGCAAGGCTTCCTGAGTGCGCAGCAGCTCCGCCTCGCGCGCCTTGTAGTCCGCAAGATCCCGCCCGACTGCGATGAAGTTCACGCCATCCGGTTCGGGCGAGACCGTCCAGCCGATGGGCTTCCAGACGCCATCCTTGCTGAGGATGCGATTTTCAAACCGCGTCGGTTGTCCAGTTGCGCCCATGACCTGCAGCGCTGCCACAGTGGCGCCGACGTCTTCCGGATTGATGATATCGGCATAGGGATTGGTCAGAAGATTGTGTTCGGACCAGCCGAGAACCTTCGTCCATGCGGGGTTCACCGCAGACATGTTTCCGCTGTAGTCCGCACGCGCCAGCATGTCTTCCGACAAGGTCCACAGCCGGTCGCGCTCTTCGCTTGCGCGGGCTTTCGATTTGACGGCCTCGGTCGTCTCAACGGCGGTAATCAGGACACCACCGACACCACTTGGCGCTGTTGGATCGGGGATAGGGCTATAGCTGAAGGTGAAATAGCCATCGTCCCACTCGTCGCCGTAACGCTTGAGACGAAGTGGCAAATCTTCGGCGAAGGCGGCGCCTTGCCGCCCGCTCAGCACCGCAAGATGCGTCGGCTCGATCTGATCCCAGACTTCCGCCCAGACTTCGCGAGCCGGCAGGCCAAGCGCCCACGGGTGCTTCACGCCGAGGATCGGCTTGTATCCGTCGTTGTAAATCAGAACGAAGTCCGGCCCCCAGCGCAGCGCCATCGGGAAACCGGACGACAGGACGATATCCAGCGACAGCCTCAACGCCGGCGGCCATGTATCCATTGCGCCGAGTGGGGTCTTTGACCAGTCCTTGGCCTGCACGAGCGCGGGCATCTCTACCCCGCCCCTTGCGGGGAAGACCGGCCGGTTAGGCTGTTCGCCTTCCATTGATATCCACCCCTGAGCACTGACGACTTGTGGAGCGGATACAACCGAACCCCGGAGCGCTAAAATAGCGCCCGCTTCGTCGTCGGCTAGTGTCGCGCGAACAAGCGATTTCAGCTGGTTTGCCGCGCTATTTTGCCGGGTTCAGGACTGACACGGATACGTCTCGTGATTCGAGGAGCGGGCAGCCAAGACAGCTGCCCGCCCGGCTGCCATCGCGATCGGCTAGAACACGTCCCAGCTGAAACGCACGCCGATGGCGCGTGGTGGAGCTATGTTCGTGTAGTACGAGCGAACATTCGCGCCATCGACCGTCTGGTTGAAAAGCGAAGTGCCGGTCACGCCAGTCTCAGCGTACTCGTCGAACAGGTTGTTGACGAACAGCGTACCTTTCCAGCTGCCCGCATCATAGACAACCGATGCGTTGGCCATGCCGTACGCGTCGAGCGTGAGGCTGGAGCCGCGGCCGCCAGCGCGGGAGAGCACGTCGCCCTGCCACGCGTAGCCAACATTCCACGCCAGTTCACCGTCCCAGATCGGTTGCTTGTAGGTCGCGAAGACCGAGAACTGGTTCTCGGGCGACCCCGGCAGGCGATCTCCTGACTGGCCATCTTCGAACGCAGTGCCAAAGCCTGGCGGCGTGATCGTTCTGACTAGGTCGGGAACGGGCGCCGTAAGTTCCGATTGCGTGTAGCTGTAGCTGCCGCGCACGCTGAACTGGTCGGTGATTTTCCAGTTGCCCGAAAGTTCGACGCCTTTCGACTCCGCGCCATCTGCGTTGACGGTGATCGGGATCGACGCGTTCACGGTGGCGGACGCAACCTGAGGATCGACCCACTCGATGAAATAGACTGCCCCGTTGAGGATCAGGTCCCCGCCAAGCCAGGTCGACTTCGCTCCGATCTCGTAGTTGTTGGTCTTGTCGGCCGTGTACTGCCGCTCGTCACGCGCCGAAATGTCTCCGGGATTGGGGCCGTATTGCTGGCCGGGCGCGAGGGCGCAGGCGCCCTGTGTTGCGTCTGGATCATATGGCCCGCATTCGCCCTGGCCGTTGGAGTTGCCGATCCGGTAGCCCTGGCTGGCGGTCGCATAGACAAGCAGGTCGGGGTTCACCTTCCAGGCAAGATTGACCTTACCCAGGACACCATCATCCTTCTGACCCAGCTCGGGATCGAAAGGCTGATTGCCGATCGCGCTGACCGGCACCGGCACGAAGTCCGGATCGAACAACGGGAAGTCGACAGCGCTGAATGCCTTCAAGTTGTAGTCATAAGCGCGGGCGCCGACCGTGAGCTTCAGGCTATCCGTAATCTCGTAGGCAACCTCGCCGAAGATCGCGCGCTCGACCAGCTTTGAGCGGGCCTGCGAGTAATACTCCAGATCGTCCGGACGATCGAAGCCGGCGAAGTCCGCATAACCTGGCGTGTACTCAGCCGAATACCCGGCGCTTTCCAGCTCGTTGTAGAAGCCGCCGACAATCCAGCTGAACGGCCCCTCCGTCGTGGAAACGAGGCGGATCTCCTGATTGATGCGTTCTTCTTCTCCCTCTTCATGCGTGAAGGAGGTGAAGGTCGGAAACGTCTCATAGCTATATTCCAGAGTGATGAGCAGATCGGTCTGATCGCGCTGGCCGTTGTCCTTGAACTTGCTGAAGCCTGTTGCCGAAGTGAGTTCGGCAAAGCCAAGATCGGCTGTAATCTCGAGCGCCAGCAATTCGTTCTTGATGGTGTTGGGCTCCAGAACCCGCTTGGCGTTGTCGTAGTCGCCAGCCGGCACTGTGGATCGCTTGCTGGAAATCCGGCGTCCGCAGATGTCCGAGTCCTGATAATAGTATGTCAGCGTGCCTTCCAGCCAATCCAGAGGGGCCCAGCGCGCCGCGATGCGGCCGGATAGCACTTCCTCGCTGTCTGCATCCTCAACGCGACGCAGGTTGGCGGCGACGTCCGCCGGATCGTTGAAATCAGGATCGGGCTCGGACACACCGATCTCGCGCACCGGCGCTACCAGTCAAGCGCAAAGCGGTCTCTGCAACATCCCGGTTTTGGCAGTTTTTTTGGAAATTATTACGGCTCGGGGAGCTGTCAAATTAAGCGTGAATACTAGTCAAGTGAGTTCGATGGTCTGCTAGCTATACGTCATTTTGTTGCAAATTTTGGTCTTCCAATTCCGGGATGCGGACCCGAACTTGGTCTTTACGTCGCTGAGTTGATAGCGCCCGAGCGAAAGATGCTCAGCTTCAAATCGCAAAACTCGGCGCAGCGCCTTCTCGAAACGCACGCTGCCATCTACAACGTCTTCAACATTCAACGGCACATGATCAGCAGGCCAACCTTGCGCGTCTTCCGCGCGCGCTCGGACGCCGTCTGCAGCAAAGCGGTGGCGTAAACCGATCGCGCTCGCAAAGTCCAATAGAACCTGGGCAAGTTAACCTGTCAGTTCTGTCAACTGCTACTCGACTGAATTCGGGCGGTCACGTCCAGAACACGTATGCCGCGACTTAACGCGATCTTGCATCAATTTCCTGGGCAGCCGTGAGCGCCCCAAAAATCATGAACTTGTTTGCTACATCGCCACAGCCACTAGAGCGACGTATTTTGAAGCGCCTAACCGCTGGGCAAGCTCAAGATAAACCTTCACGTTACCGGTCGCCGTTGCGAGCACCTTCTTGCCAAAGTGCTGCACGAGAATTTCTACTAACTGAGTTCCATTCACTTTCAACGCGCTGGCGTCGAAGTCTGGGTCTCTTCCTTCGTACCGCCCCTCCCAAGCAAGTCTTCGAATAAGAAGGTACAGACCGGTGTCGTCGAGATCGGGTACAAGGCCAGCCTTCGGGATGTTACCACCCTGCCCGCATTGCCAATCCAAACCGCCGCTTGGCCCCAGCTCACCGGCGTAAACCCATCTCATGATGACACGTCTCCTCTCGCTACTGGTGGCATTCCTGGGCGCTTGAGCCCTCCGCTCGTGGCAACTGCCCGCGCGATTTCGAGCCAAAGCACAAAGACTTCTGCGAACAGATCCAATTGCGTGAGGTGCTGCGGATCTGCATGGTTAGCTGTTTAAGCGCAGGCCCTACACGCACAATCATGACGCTTCGGCGTTGATGATCAACTACATTCAGGTGGCTGGCGATGCGCTGACTCAGATACGCCAGCCGCGGGTGCCTCGCTGAGATTTCTACTCTAGCGCCAGCTGCTCGCCGGACTTACAGATATCACGAGAGGTTCTGCCGCATATCGCGGCGCCGCCATTCTTCTCTTCGCGCTCGGTCCGCATTTCAGCGCACATCGGTTGACCTTAACACCGATCGCCATCGTCCGGGCATGGTGAAAATGCGCGCGCACGACAAATCCTCTGTCGACGACTTGAAGGCTTAAACAGCCATTTGGGTGGAGTTTTCTTCCCTCGCCGCAGGCTTGATAGCAGCCGTTATTGGCAAAGACCGAAACACCTTAGAACCCAATGGCGAAGCTCGTCGATTACGCCAGGAAGCGACCATGCCAAAGTTAGAAATCCGCTATATTCGACCAGAAGAACTGAAGGAACGAGACCGCAACCCAAGGACTCACTCGAAGAAGCAGATAGACCAAATTGTTCGATCGATTGAACAATTTGGCTTCACGAACCCGCTTCTCGTAGACAGCGAGAAACGTCTTATTGCGGGTCACGGCCGCCTGGCCGCTGCACGTCTTCTGAAGATCGAAACCGTGCCAACGGTATGCTTAGCGGACATGTCGCCGGACCATGTCCGCGCATACGTGATCGCCGACAACAAGATCGCTGAGAATGCAGGTTGGGACAGGGAGCTGCTGGCGATTGAATTCAAGTATCTCGCGGAGCTGGACATCGATTTCGATCTGTCAGTAACCGGATTTGATACTCCCGAGATCGACATCATATTCGGCGAACACGACCAGCTTTCTGCGTCGCAGGCAAACGCCGAAGCTCCGGAAGAAGTTTTGACGCCATCCGATGGGCCTGCCGTTAGTGCTGTAGGCGACGTTTGGCTCATGGGAAACCATCGACTGCTTTGCGGAGACTCGACGGTGCGCGAGAGCTACGTTCAGCTGATGAGCGGCGCCAAAGCCGACATGATTTTCTCCGACCCGCCTTACAACGTTCCAATCGAAGGTCATGTTTCGGGCGCCGGCGCGATTAAGCATCGCGAGTTTGCGATGGCTTCAGGCGAAATGTCGTCATCGCAATTCGTCGACTTCTTGAAAAGCGTGTTCACGCACATGGCCAAGAATTCGAAAGATGGGTCGATCCACTTCCTGTGCATGGACTGGCGCCACATCGCCGAGATGATGGAGGCCACCAAAGATGCCTACACTGAGCTAAAGAATCTTTGTGTGTGGGCCAAGACGAACGGCGGGATGGGGTCACTGTACCGTTCTCAACACGAGTTGGTATTCGTGTTCAAATCTGGCCAGGGCAAACATACCAACAATGTCGAACTTGGACGGCATGGCCGGAACCGGACCAACGTTTGGAGCTATCCAGGCGTCAATACTTGGGGGCCGTCACGCGGCGATCTATCGCTTCATCGACGAAGTATCCAGAAGGTCCATCTTTCACGCGAGGTGGTGTCTACTGGCTGCTCACCAACCCGATTTATGCCGGCCGTATTCGTCATAAAGATCAGACCTATCCTGGCCAGCATGAGCCACTCATCGACCCAGCCGCCTGGGACGAGATTCAAGCAACTTTGACTTCGCAGGTTGCCGGACGCACACGCGGTCGCCGGAACGCTTGTCATCCCTCGCCTCTCGCCGGCAGAATTGTTGACGAAACTGGCGAGCGGCTTACGCCCAGCCATGCGGCCAGCGGCAATGGTCGACGCCGTTACTATGTATCTAAGCACCTGATCGAGAAGAACGACGATCTGGCATCAAGCGGCTGGCGCTTACCGGCCGTTCATGTCGAACAGACCGTTGTATCGATCGTGATGGATCACCTGGGCGCCGCCGGAGCCGCGACGCGAGTTACGGAGGGCCGACCGATCGTGAAGGTCATCACCGATCTCGATCGCCGGCTGAAGGCGTTGGCGATCGACCTCGAGCCTGCTGCGGCGCTCGCTGTCATCGAGCAGGTGAAAATCGCTCAAGGCCAGATCGACATAAAACTCGGCGGGCCGGCTATCGCAAACGCACTTAACCTGCGGCCCGAGATGATCTCACCTGCGTTCCTACAGTGCTCGGGTGCGTTCCAGATGCGTCGGCGAGGCGTCGAGACCCGGCTCCTTCTGGGTGATGACCCAGTGATGCTGGACCCTGCTCTCCTGAAGTTTATTGCGCGTGCCCACGTGTGGTGGGAACAGGTAAGAGGCGGCTCAACGCTGGGGGCGATTGCTAAACGCGAGGGTGTAACGAAACGCCTCATCGGCCTGCATCTGCCTGCTGCCTTCCTGGCGCCGGACATTCTCCAGCTGATCGTGGACGGTCGGCAGCCCGGGACACTCACCGCCCAGGCTCTTCGCACGCAGGTAATCCCAGCTCTTTGGGACGATCAGCGCAACATGTTCGGGATCGCAAACCCGATCGCGAAAGTCGGCAGAACAATCGCTGCTCAGTGACTCATTTTCCCTGCTGAGGTCGAGAAAATTCCCTGCTCTGCTACACAGGGAATTCGCCGCTATGGCCCGGAGAGCACGACAGATTTTCGGCCTTCCTAGGCGCGCGATGGCGTGAATGGCGGCTATTTCCCTGTAAATTCCCTGCTGGCAGGGAAAAGTGGACGGCCAATTAAGCGATCAGAGACTTCGGCTGAAATTCCGGTTCGAATGTCGAGTTGAGGCAGCATGAGAGACGCTCGAAGTCGCGAAATGCGCCGCAACGCGCGCGCTTTCGCGCGCCCAAAGTGGACGGTCTCTCTTCCTCAGGAAGGCTGGTGGAAGGGACTGGATTCGAACCAGTGTAGCCGTGAAGCGCGAGATTTACAGTCTCGTGGATTTAACCACTCTCCCACCCTTCCAGGGCCGACCTTCTTCAGGACGAATACGACGGCT